>JAAUXT010146100.1_pt1 | contig 41786 bp, 45 predicted proteins | sample 7278171 | NCBI WGS metagenome assembly JAAUXT01 (sample SAMN14350112, study PRJNA611818) | marine sediment metagenome | isolation source: surface marine sediment (1.8m) | place: French Polynesia: Moorea | collected 2018-08
TGAGACAATAGGTGACATGTTTGGTGGTACACAAAAAGGTAAACAATAACAAGGATGAGTGGCCACCCTGTCAAAACAGTATTGGCAGTTCATGACACCCTCAAAGTAATTGCATTTTCCTCTTCATTTTGGCATTCAAAAGACTATCTGTGACCAAGGACAAATTTGACAGGGTCAACTGACGTGGGCTGCAGTAGTCAGATTGAGGGCACCTGCCCTCAACATTGATCGCTCGTCTCAAACATGACGGCACCCAGAAGTGGTTTCATCCTCGGCCCGATTTTCATGTATTCGAAATCTTATGTCTGGAACTTTTTCGTTTCGTTGAACCGAAAGACAAACGAACCAATTGAGATGTTATGCTTTTGCCACGGAAGACGGAAGAAAGTCACCATGGCAACATGAACAATCCAGGAATGCGAAGACTGACTCGGAGCGAATTCACCTGCCATCTCTCACCTGGTCTTTCTCCCGTGGGTTGACATCGTCCTCGTCTGATGAGCTTCCCGTGTAGGATGCTGCAAGAAGACAAAACAGTTCGAGGTCAGACGGTGAAACAGTTCAGACCAAAGAACATTAACTCCACAGCTCTGTTGCGCCACAACTTGACACGCTGATCTCTGTGTGTGTGTGTGTGTGTGTGTGCGTGCGTGCGTGTGTGTGACTGAATTCGGTTGCTGAATCCACCGTGCTCTGGGTATAACAACGGATCAAAAACACAACAAAAGACTGTCTTTGGTTCACGATTGACACACTGCACGTCATCTTCACGCGGAGGTATGGTTACCCATGGCATAGTCCGAATCCGTCTCCGACTCTCCCGCCGACGACACTCTTCGAACGGTGAAGATGCACCGCAAATAAAGCCAAAACACTGCGCGTTTCTTCTGTCCTCCAAGATTACCCAAACTGAATGATCAACTTCAGCAACGCAACAAGGAGGGTTGAAGCCCAGTGTGGACTATTGCACCTGAACTGGACGCGTCAACGGACACGCCCTTGAAATGTTGGGCTTCCCAATTCTACACTCGGCCCCAACTCACGTTGCGGATCAAACTTCTGTGGAGGTGCTGAACCTCGGGGTCACACAGAAGTCACCCTCCATCACTGCGGGGGCAAAACAAATCACCCTTTCGGTTGGCATAGCAACCGTGGTTTGTCAGTGATGCATACACAATCTCCCCAGTCACCTCTGGACATCAGCGGTCGGCGAGTGAGTGCACGATCACACGCTGAGATTTTAAACTTGTTATGACTGAACCCACCGTCAGATCTGTCCTGTCGACTCGACGTGCCACTGTAGGTCCGGGATCGAATTGGACTCAGTTCCAGATGATTCATCGTGCTCATCATGCCGAAATGAGATTCACATGTGCTTCCAGTGAGAAAATCCGAATGGCCTGCTGGCCTGCGCAGATCGATAGTTCCAGTGAAAAGATAACGTTGCTCCCAATCTTTACTTCGGACAGTACAAATTTAATATCCTGTGAAACAAAATGAAGTCACAGGGACACGATTAAAATCTAAATTGGTTTCTTTGGAACGCCAAAAAAAATGGATGCCGACCAGTCAACAGCTTCACCACTGCAATCGTGACGTGTGACTCATTTTAGCGCTCATTGAAAGTCCACAACCCTGCGAAGTTACCGAAACAACCCAATCGACCAATATGTCACCAACTAAAATGCTTATTTGCCTGAAAATGTTCACTTCTTTCACAAATCCTTGAATTCCGGTATTATCACTCAGCCGCTACATCGGTCGAACTCAGCGCGCGTCGTAACTGCGCGGTGACGCATTCAACGGCTTCACAAAGCTGCAACGAATCGAGTCAGTTCTCCGCGAGAGATGGACCGCAAAAACTGACCAGCAGAGATTGCCATGATTCCAAGGTGTGTCGAATGCAGATAGGGTGGAGGTACTTCCTCAAGATTCCAACTTGATATCAACACACGGAGAATCGAGACGTCCAGATTGCACTGGTATCAGTCGCGACCGAGACGGGTCCACACACTGGCTCCAACAACCCAGGTTCCCACCCACCCCCGTCACCCTGGTTCCCACCACCCAGGTTCACTCCACCCATGTTCTTGCCACCCAGGTTCCCACAACCCAGGTTCCTGCCACCAAGTCCCTGTTACCCCTACAACCCAGGTTACTGCCCCCCCACCACCACCACCCCTCCACCCTGGTTCCCACCCAGGTTCGTACCACCCAGGTTCTCGTCGATCGCTTCCCCGCGGGTTTGGGGGTCAGGTCCTCCAACTCCTCCTGCACCCCCTGGAGCACTGGTGCTCGCTCCTCTGGATCTGCATGGTTTCCCGGATCTGGTTCCCGGAACGGGTTCCCTGTGCGGAAGGCTCTCGTCTCGTTGAGCCGACGCCATGTTTTATTTCCCCCGCCCGCCACATCGATATCCCTTCAGTGCCATCCAAAAATAGCGCGCGGCGGGACGTCGGGATGGGGCTTAAAACCGTCACGCGATCTGGGCAGTGGAAGGAGGCAATCTGATCCGGCGCAACAGATTTACGCGAGTGCACTCACGTTTCACGGCATCAGAACTCAGATCCAGGGGTCGGGCTCAGGGGGTCCTGTTTTTCTTGCACCTGAAATGCCTTCAAATGAAATGTGTAATTTTTTGTTCTCACACCTGGACAATGTCAGGTTGCCCCAATCCAGGGTCTGCTCCAGCAAAATCCGTTTTCGCAGTTCGCTTCAGAAGTGTGAGCACCCTTCCGGCAATGCCGACGTTTGAATGAATTGTCCTTTGAAGCCTGCTCAAGTGACCAGTGACCGGCCCACCCCAAGCTTCAAAGCCTTGTTCCATGGAGGAATCAGAACTGAGGGTGAAACACACGTCCACAGAAAAGTGCCCATTGGATTCAATCAACAAACCGTTCGGCAGCCCTGGGGTGATTTTTGTCCGTCGGGGTTGGAAATAGCCCCCTCCTCAGGGAAAGACAAACACCACAAATCTTGCCGTTGATGGGAGAGAAGTTTGGTGGTGATACCCTTCGTATCTGCCCTGGTTCGGACACCGGTTCTCTCCATTACACCTCGCTCCTCCAGCTCAACACCAGCTCGAACGCTGTCAAGGTTTCTCTCCATGGAATTTGCACAAAACCTGGAGACGGATCAATATGCCTCTCGGTCGAGCAGCACCTTGTGTAAACAGTCCACCCTGTAAGGTAGACTCTGCTTGTGCCCTGTGCGTCTGTCGCGGAACCAGAGGATCTGGAGCCTGGCCCCAAAGACATCCGGAAAGTTTACTCTTGCGGCACAATTAACTTTTGTATTGGTTGGACTTTGCTCCCTCGTCTCGACCCTGGATCCGCTGGATTCTGGGCGGATTTCCCGGGACACGACCAGACGCAGGCACGTCTGGGGAAATCAGCTTGGCCAGTCAATTTCCCCCGACATGCGTCCACAGAAATCTCCAGAAATCATTCGTGGAAAGACATGTCTCTGGCAATTTGTGGAGAGGCGTGCGTGTTGGTTCGGCTGCTCGATTTCTCGAGATGACTCTTCACACCGCTCAACCATGGTTTTCCCACTGTTGGTGCACCACCACCATCCACCCTCCGGTACCCAGTACTGCTGGCGTCCCCTCCCGGTGCCCGGTACCTACTGGTGGCGCACGATTCGACGGAGAGCGCGGAGCCGCGCCGGGCGGCGGCGTCGATCAGCGGCGCCGAGAGGCTGCTGCGCCGGCGCTGCCGCGTCTTGAACTCCCCGGCGTCGTCCTCCTGGATCTTCTCCGGCACCACCTCCTCGCGCGGAGACAGGTCCACGCGCGGCATCGCCGTGCTCACGCGCACGCGTCGAGTCCCGTCCTCGCGCGCGCGCTGATTCCCGTCCCGTGCGCGCAGAATTCCGTCCTCACGCGCGCGCGTAGAATCCAGTTCTCACGGTGCGCAGGCCTCCAACATCACTATCCTCGGAGTCTGGAGTCTGGCCCTTGAGAGTCGACTGCAGCTGCGCCGTCTCTCCACTGTGCGAAGTTCGATCCTGTGGTGCTCGTCCGTGTAAGAGCACGGACTGGCTGAAGTAGCGTTCTCCAAATAGCCTCATTCACATGTCTCGACCAATCTCGAGCCGAGACATTTCACAGCATGGTCCCTTCGGTCAACAGGCTGTTTTGACGACGCGTCAAAGTCTCACTGTGACCGCAAAGCACCGACAACACCGTAATCACCCGTGAACAACGCACCACAAGCAAGATGCGCACAAACCAGAAGGGTTCACAGTTTTGAAACGAAAAAATGCGTTTCCTCCGCGGAAAGCGAAAGGTTTTTTCGCTCTGCTGATTTTCAACTCAATTGTGCATTTTCCTGGGTGATTGCGGTATTTCTCGAGCTCACGACGGTGTGGGCGCGCACGTCACGTCACGCCACGTCACGTCACGTCGTGACCCGCCCACGCCCCCTGCACATCCCCCACCAGATCTGAGCGCCATTTCATCCGTTCTCCTGGGATCCCGTCTGCACGGAACTCTCGACGGAAAGACTCGGGGCGAACTCCTGTTGTCTTTGATTCACACAATACGAGAAGCGCCTGACAACCTACGTGCTCGTTTTGCAGCCAAGCCATGAACAAAATTGCGATCAATAAGGATCCGTACGTCTGCTCACAAAAACCTGCACGTAAAACTGCATGTAAAAAGGCAGCAGTGATATCCATAGCGTTTCAGGGGCGGACCCAGGTGGGCCGCCCTGGGCCTGTCCCCGACCCTGCTAATTTCGTGCAGGTGTGTGTTCTTTCTTTTCTAGATGTCAGACATTTGAAAATCAAGTTGGCTCCCCAGAGAGAGGGGTGGCCCCACTTGAGCGGATCCTGGATCCACGTGGCATTGTACTGTCTTTGTGCTCTGGTGCAACGCAGTTCAACTCGCGTCCGATCCTGCCTCCCACAACGATGGAAAGTGGATTGTCACGGCCGATTGTTTCCGTCAGCAGAAACAACCAAATCAGGTGCTACACACAGAAAGTGTGACTTGATTTCCAAAATTTATGGCCTCTGCAATACTGTACTCACCAGGTGAAAACGAAAGTGAAAGGAACGTAAAATCAAGGTCAACAAGTCCTGTTCAATTTTTCGCACCTGGTTGCTTCGCAGGTCGGTTTGTCCGCGCATGTGTACTGTACACACACGCACAGACACTCACTCACACACACGCACACACACATACACTCACGTCACTGGGGCTGCGATCACCTTCCACATGAAAAGCGTTCCAGAAAAAACGGCTCTTCCAAAACAGAAGATAAAAGTTCGCATTAGCTGCGCCTGACTGTGCTCCAATAACCGGAGATTTTCCGCACAGGAGATTGATCCCGTTCGGCGTCGCGTCGCGTCGCGGATAGTTCCGGTGTGCATCCGACCAAAGGGGCTGATCCAATGCGACGTGGGGTTCCCGCCCTCTGCCTCCACCCTGACAACCGAATTAGCTTTTGCGCGGCACGCACCAAGTTTTCTCTCCCGTTTCTAAAATGTCAGACTGCCCCTCCCCAGGGGGCCGACCCCCGGATCCGCCGTCGCGTCCTTGCATCGCACGAGCGGCGCGGCGCGGCGGTGCGTCCCCGCATTTCGAGAGATGTACGGCCGTCGATAAACCAAGACGGCGGAAGTAATTCGATATGAAGGAGACGGAAACGGAGTGAGTTTTCCAGTCTCCGGCGATGAGCGGCCAGATTCGTCAGGAGCTTGAGCCCAACATTTGTCATTTGCTCACGTCAATCACGGGCGGATCCAGGACTTGATCAATGGCGACCCGACCCCAGGGGGCAGCTCTGGGTTATTTTTGCGAGAAAAATAGAAGAACAGAGCTCATACGGCCGAAAACCAATGATTTTTTTTCAGGGGGCGGAGGGTTCGGGTCTATGAGGGTTCTGGGATGATGGACTGAGGGACCGTTCACAAAGTACAAGTTCTGCGTTCAGGCCCTGCTTTCAGACGCAGGTGCGGTTCGTGCAAGAAAAACGCGTGACGGATCAGATGTTGATATGGATGGGATCTGAGCTGGTTCTGTCAGTGCACCTGCATGTTCCACCAGTTGTCTTCTGGTTTCCGCTGCGTCTCTGTTCAAGTGCTACGTTCAGCTTCCTTGGCAGATACTGCAAACTTTGGGAAGAGCCCAAGGACTTGTCAGTCACTGTGGGATGCAACGTTGTGCAACAAAACTTGTTGCTTGAAGTGCTGACCAAGGACTGAGAACCGAGGCCGAGAACTTGCTGAACCAAGAACTGCTGTTCAAATGTGCAGATTGAGATGCAGGCCAAGACTCAGGCCTGGATTGTGACCAAAACTGACTGGGAGCAAAATCAAGATCTGAGCTGCACTGAACGGAGACTGAGGCCCAGGTGGCTGCGCGTCGCGCGGCGTCTGTTCGGCCGCGGAGAAGCAGGTGCGCGGCCGGAGCCTCGGGCGACCTCGGAGCCGCCGACATCAAAACCAGCAGCTCGGGCTGCAGGCCTTTGATGAAACACTGCCAAACGCAACACGAGGACTTTTAATGAAATTATGCCAGAAATATATCAGGCCAAGTGCTGCTTTGTGTAGTCTGATGTTGGAATCATTTTTCTGGCGGGGGCCTTGGAAGAGGAAGGATCCATGATCGGTCGATGATATTTTTAGTTTTGTGTGGAGCGACACCCACAGGGACTGTTTTTTTTTCCTTCTCTGTCAAGCGACGTGCAGCTTCACATCCATTTGAAGTCGGGTTTCTGGTTTATTTTCCTGTTTTGCAGTCGCCTGAATTTTTCATCAGTTCCGACTTTGGAAGCTCAATGGGGATTTTGAGCACGACACTGTTTCACGATGCTGCTCCCATGTCACTGATAATTTGCGCTGTTTTGTCAAAACCGATTGTATCAAAACTTACACAATGGAATCAAAAGGCCACATCTGTTCAAAATTGTGGTTTCATTTTGGCCCACGCACTTTGAGAACGTCACGTCAATGGAGCACAGGGCTATTCACCGACGGCCTCCTGATCTTTGCGAGCACGGAAACCTCCGCGTTGTTGAGTCCATGTGATCGTTCCCATTCTGTGCGAGTGTGCCCCTCAATCAGATCACATCATATTGCAGGACTCCTCCGGCCCGGAGCCTGGGCCGCTCCAGGCGGATCCTGAGCTCACCCTAATTCCACCACCAAACAAAAATTTTCCCACTGATCGTGATTCAACCTCTTGTTTCCAATGTCAACTTCTCAACAAAACTTACACGAGATCCCACTGGGGTTCAAGTCCCCCTTTGCACAGCCTGCTCCGCGGCTGCCCCTGCTCCTCTCTGTACAGGCAGGACCCCTCCCAAGTCCGCTGCCCATCACACCCCACGGCAGATCCGCTCCTGCTCCCTCCCCGTCAGCGCACCATATTGCGGGGCCGGTTCATAACGCCGCGCCCCCTGCTCCTCGGCGGATTACACCTCGGGCGGATTCTCCATTTCGGGTCCCCGCCTCGCCGTGGTAATCACACCTCGGCGGTGGCGGGCTCGGCCCGGGCAGGAGGGGGGAGGCTGGGCGGGCTCGGGCGACCAGCCGCGGACGGGAAACCCGAGCGCCAATTTCGCAGCGTTATTGATACGGTAATCCGGATCGTATTAATATCGCAGCGACCCTGCGCAGTGGATAATCTCGGGTTCTACCACAAGCAGCCAGGGTGGATCCAGGACGACCCAACCCACCTCCAACTCTCTTTTTCTGCTTCTTTCCTGGTGCCCCCCTCACTGCCGTGGGAAGAGCGTCCCTGACCAAATCCTGGATCAGCCTCTGAACAAGGTTACAGGGGCAATGAAAGTTTTGAATGCTTCATCCACAGAGGCAGCAGAGTTCACAGAGCCTCCTCTGCAGCAGTGAGATGAATCAGCACGTTTGGAGCTTCCAGGGCGAGTCTCCACAGATCCACTTCTGAAGGAAACATCGGCGATGCCTCGCAGGGTCTGGATTCAGCGACACTGAAGCCTCCAGTCTCTTTGAACAGGAGCTACATCTGAATGAGATTTGCCACAGCAAAAGTCCTTGCTCTACATTTGAGGTCTGACAGGTAAAACGAACTGCCTACGCAACGACATAACGAGTGCGCGTCGCTGTCGTTTTTGCTTCAGGCTCCGACGTTAATGTGGCATCGTGAAACCAAGAAGGACAGCTCAAATGATACACTAATCCCAACAGAAAACCCGCGGCTCAACGTAACTGCGGGCAGGATTCAGGGGCAGATCCAGAAGGGGGCCTGGGGGCGCCCTCGTCATTTCGGGACAGCACCCCTAATGCCTGGGTTTACATCGCAGACTTGTGCAAACAAACTTTTCAACATGTCAAATAACATTTCCATGAAGTAGGTTCCTTTCCCTTCAGGTCGGACTCACCCTGGCCAGTTTCTGGTTCTGCCCCTGAACCCCCTGGAAACACTGAGCAGAACTGGCAGCATCTTGGTTCCGACGCCTCGCTCGCGTTCATCGCTGCAGACAGCTGCACATAAAAGATAAGTGTCGCCTTCCCTCGGGCGCTGCCGCTGCTGCCCTGTCGGAACTGTGTTCAGGGGATCAGAACCTCGACGGAGTGCTCAGGGCTTTGAGGCCTGTGCTCTGGTGTTCGTACCTGATCCCAAGAGCTTGAGAGCACAAATTCCCGTTCGTATGCACAAAGTACTTTGGTCACATGATACGTTGGGTTTGCCTGGGTATGACCCTGCTGGGTACGCCTTTGTACATCGTTTGGTCATTTTGGGTCACACTTTGACTGCCTGTTGGGTTTCCCTGGGTACCACCCGGTTGGGTATGCGTGGGTGTACCCTCTGTTGGTTTGGAGGGGGTCTGGGTGTAACCCTTCAGAAGAAGGTCCAATTCACAAATCCTGCTACGCCTCCTCACTCCGCGCAAATTCCAATGAGCTTTTCTCTCCAGGCTTTCGTGATTGCGCCACACACGAACGCTGCGGCTCTCTGCCTCAGACTGGATTGCCGTGATCCGGTTGGTGCTTCTGGCGCTGCGCACTTCAATTCCTTTCACCTCGAGTGGCCGCGTCTTGTCTGACAAGATAACCGCGGCGGACAGAGCCTCTCGGGGCACCCGGCCGCCCAGCGCGGTGTGACGGGCTCAACAGTCTGGCGGGCTCCAGGAGGAGGAGGAAGAGGAGGCGCAAGTGCAATCTACCTCCGAGCCTTGTGTGCACTGGTGGGTGTGCTGGAGAGGCCCTTTGGTCCCAGTCGTGCACTCACAGGTGTGTTGGAGAGGCCCGTACCTTTAACGTACCCATGCCCAAGAGGGGCAGCCTCTCCAGCACAACGCCTTTGTGTCACGCAGCACCGAGATCAGTGCACTGAACGCTTCCAGTCTCGAGAACGTGAATATTTCATGGCGCCGCAGCCCGGCCGAGGTCGAGGCTCGCCGCGCGTGCGCAGTGGAAATCGAGGTGCGCTTCGGCGATGGAGCGATCAAGCGCGCTCCATTCCACAGCACCAAATTACAATTGGCACCTGGCGCACAACCAACATCCAGGTGATTCTGGTGAATCTTCTGTTTCAAGATAGCGAGCAGAAGAGAGGCCAAGACCAGCTTCAATGAAACCTTTTCCTCTTTTTCTCATCCATTGTGCAAAAAATCTCATCTTTTGAAGTAGCAACTGCAGAACGTGAGAAGAACGGTTGCCCCTGGCGACGTGGCTCAAGCAGCCTCAGATCTACTCGAAACCAACACATTGAAAATTCCAGAATTGAAACATCCATCACTTGCAGCTCAGACTGCTTCTCTCACATCAGACTCTCCAGGATTCCAGATGAAATGGCGCAATCCAGACTAATTCCTTTGGAATCTCCCCAACAGCGAGATCTGCTCTGAAACTTCACGCGCCAGTTGCTTTCAAACTCAAAACGTGCGAATGAACAAGCCTGTTGTTTGTACACGATATTCTTGTTTGAATTTGCTCCATATTTGTCGACAGGCATCATGTTGAAAGAAAGCGTCGCCAAAACCTGCGTTTCCAGCCATTCAATCTGTATGCGCTAGAAATTTGAGAACAGACCTCGTAGAATCGCACGCACCGCGTCTCCGTGATTACAACACGTTTAATAATGTATCCCGTCCGCGAGTGACTCCGGGAGCGCATCCATCCGACACAGCAGCCGCGGGGTCCGGTGTCAATTATTCAGCCCCACCGTCTTCAGGTACCATCCACTCTGGCCGCCGCGCGTGATTTCGCCCGTCCTCTAGGGAGGGAGGGAGTCGCGCGAGTTCACCCGCACACCTCGGCCCGCGCTCTGACGTAACGCGTCTTGGCACCGGCGCGGAGCTGAAGCTGCTCGGCCGCGGAGGACGGTGGCGCCGCCGCCGCGCTGCCCTTCACGGAGCCTCCTCCTCTGGGGGGATGATCGAACCTCTGGTGGTTCTACGATCGAGGGGAAGGCCCCACCAATGTCAGTCTGATGGTCAGAGGTACAAAATTGGGAGGGGTGTCAATAAATATTGAGTTTGGAGGCGTAAAATATGTGGCATGTTATGTTGGAAGGGAAATTTTTGCGTCTTGGGGAACAAGGTGCAAAACTTTTTTGAGACTGGGGCGGGGCCCCTGGATCCACTCGAGCGAGGTCCCGACGGAAGCTGTTGCCGCGGCCGCGTGCAGACAGCTATTGAATTTGTGCCCACGTACTGTACATAGGTTCCATAGTAGTCGACATGCTTTCATTTCCTCAGTTTGGCATCTTGTATCTCAATACCTGTCAAACAGAACAGCAGTTTTCATGCTTGTTGCACCTTGGTGGGTCAACACACTGTCAGGACATAGGAATCCTGAAGAACCCCAGATACGGCGGGTCCTGACTCGGTCAGGACACACAGGAGCCTGAATTAAAATTGTTTCTTTTCCGTCTGACAGCACTGAGAGATGGTTGTCAGGGGTGGATCTGTCTGACAAGGCTACCTGGATCAGTTTGGGGCTGAAACCATAGCAACACAGAAGAAGCCCCTCGCAGAGCGAGTGCACAAAGGTGGCGTGGAGAGGCGAGTCAGATCGGAGAGGAACCGTGTGCGAAGCTGTTGTGTTGTTGAGCTGTAACAACGCCAAGTGTTCCACTTCCGCCGCGCTGTGTGGTGCGCAGAGGCTCAATAAATAGCGACTTTTAGCTGTGCACCTTGCTCCGTGGCAAAGAGCCACTTAGCGAGTTTGAGCTTGCCACCGTGATGCGTGGCGCAATGTTGTTGCACAAGGAATTCAATCCATCGCTCATTCACACAAGAAAATATACCTTTGCAAACAACGCTTCCAATACATTGTTGTTGCAACGTGCCTCGCAACAAAGCAGAAAGTCCCTTTTGTGTGTTTGATGCAACCTGCAATTCCGGCGTCACATTCTTGGCTCCAAGACCTTTAATCAACAGTGTGCTCCTTTGATCAGGTTCGACCGCCTTTTCCCCAGCAGCCTGTACTTCAGCACCTTATGCTTGAGACCCACCAGGGCCGGGAGCGCGGGCCACAGACAATCACGCAGCAGACGAGCCAGACACCCGATCCATCACACGAGGATTCACAGAAACCCTGAGGCCCGCAGGAAAACAGCTTAGCCGAGGTTCTGTGGCCCCTTAGCGGATCCAGGGGCGACACTGTGGTTGGGAACCTCAAACAGATGTGAGAGGCGGACAATAGTTTTCGCTCCACGCACAGACACCTTTGTTTTTTGTATGCACGAAAGCTTTCTCACAGTCGGTCTCGCCAACGAATGGTTGGGCACTACTCAGCAGCGAGTCCCACCCCCCCCCCCCCAAACCTGGATTCTGAACCCGGGTGTAGAGGGTTCTCCCTGAACTCTGGCTCCGCTAGCTCTAGGAGGTTCTCCACCAGGAGCCTGGCCCCGGGAGATCGCGTATTGTGGTCGCGTTGTCGTCGGGAAGCGGAGCGCAGTAAATCACCGCTATCTGCGCGCGCTCGCGTGCGTCGCATGGTAATGACGCCCACCGTGAAGCAGCGCCGCCGCTCAGGGAGTTCACACCGGGAGCGACGCGCGCACTGCGTCACGCGTCAAAGCGCAGCTCGTTTCTTTCGTGGTTCAATTTGAGCGACGTTCCACTGCGACCCTTGCCCCAGGCTACGTCGTAAATTGGCCATTTCCGTCATGATGTTCGCAGGGGCTTGTTTGCTTTTGACGGGCGCCCCCTGTTGCACCCTTGCTGAAGTCCGCGCGTTGCGTCGCCAATGTTGACGCAGTGCCAACTGTGTGGTTCTGGGACGCAAAGCACGACGGTAGTCCCGTGAATCCAGCCTCGGGTTTTTTTTTTCTGAAGCGTTTCTCCATTGAATAGGCCATCATATAAACGAGGTTGTCGCTCTGTGTGCAGCGGGGAATTGCCTGGGCTTCAGTGTAACACTGCAGCAAATGTGGTTTTGTGCAGTCAGTGCAGAAAATTGGACCCGGTGTGATTTGCGAATGAAAAGCAATGTGAGATCTGTGAATTCTCTGTGAACATTGGGCCGTGTACCGTAATGCAGCCTCCTCACGCACCATCTCCCCATCGCGAGGCGCGGACCCAGGCTCGGGTCAGGGAAGGGCGACCCCGCCAGTGGGCAATTCCAGCTTTGCAAAACTTAGCGTGCTGAAAGAAAAGGGGCGCGCAAAGCAGAACTTCGGGGCGAGTATCGAGGGGTCAAAGGCCCTGAAGCAAGACGGCACTGCATTCGGCCCCCAATCCGCCCCTGCTGGAGTACCCCCATATTCGCCCCTGTGAGGGCCCTGGATCTGCCCCAGCCCGTTTCCTCACAACGCCCCTTCTGCATACCCGGCGGCGAGGCTTCCAGGAACCCGCACATCACCGGTCCGATTCGTGAGCATCCCGTATGCATGAGGCACCGCGGGCGTTGTCTTACACCAGCGATATGTCTTCCTGAAACGCGACCGGCGCATCTGGGTCCCTCACGCAAAGCACAGGCAGCAGGAGGAGGAACAAGCAAAGCGCCTCATTCGCTGCCTTCACAATAGGAAGAGCCACAAGCATGCGCCTCTGGTTGGCCCCACTGAAATGGCCCCTTTTTGGCCCCGTTAGTGCCTCCCACCCACGTCAAATTTCCCCATCTCACGAGCACTGGCCGTTTGCCCACTGCCCGTAACTCTGCAGGGAGGTTCCTGGGTCTGACAACCCGTGCTGGTCTTGAAATGTTTGCTCACACGTTGGTGTTTCAGGTTAGTTTGGGCCAAATCAAGCTTGAACAACTTATGACACGAGGGCGGATCCAAAGGACGGGGCTGGCCCAACAAAACTTTGCACCCCACTCCCACAACTATGTGTTGGGTATGTTTGTTTTATCCGTTCCACGTGTTTGATTCGGAAGTTTGAGTCGTGCCAACCCAGTGTTCTTCGCCCCCGACCAAACCCTGGATCCGCCCCTCCAACATACCTGCATGCTTCACGTCTACTGCAAATCACCGCACTGCACGGCACGTCTAGCATCACATGCAAAACGACACGTACTTGCGGCGGACCTACATGAGTCAATGGAGACGGTGGAGCCGCGGCGCGTCGTCAGGATCGGGACGGCGATGCTGCTGCGGCGGCGCTGGCGCTGCTTGAACTCGCCCGACTCCTCCTCCACGATCTTCTCGGGGATCGTCTCGGCGCGGGGAGAAAAGTCGACGCGCGCCGGCGGGTCCCCGGGCTTCTTCCTCCAAGGCATCGCGAGCGCTTCGAGCTTCCTTCACGTTGTACGTAGAATAGCACTTCCTGCAGCAGTGTCCACCAAGATGAGGGCCTCCTTTACTGATGTCACTTCCTGTTGTAATGTCTGCCGAGGTTGGGGTTTTCTTTACAGCCTTGTATAGCACGAACAAACAGAAGTATCTTGCAATGCAGGAACCTCCTTTGGGCCTCCTTCATACAGTACAGCCCTGAACCAGTTTCTGCCGAAGTCGAGGCCTTGGTGCAGCAGAGAGTGTGCACCACTTCCCACGCAGTGGCTTCTGAGGCCCGGTCCTCTTTCACGGCTGAGTACCTCACGTCCCACGGCTGATTTCCTATCTACTCTGACCTTACAGAGCAGCTTCTGGTCTTTGTGATTCTTCAACTGCTTTTACGCGCGTCTTGCAAGGCGTGGAGTGGAGGGAGGGCGGAGTCGTCCTTCACAGCTGAGCACAGGGCTTCTCGCAGCAGAATGCAGCGCTTCACTCAGAGGCGGGTCCTCCTCGGCCGCCGCTTCCCGCTGCTTCTTCCGGTGTCTGTCCAGTGACCTTCTCGCGCAGCTACTTGTCCTCAGCTGCTTCGAGCGTTTCTCAGCCCAGTATAGCGCTTCCTAAAGTGGTGTCTTTCGTTTCCAGTCAAAGCAGTTCCCACAGCTGTTCTGTCCGAGACGATCTTAGTCCCTGGTTCCCGTTCTGCTCAGCGTTCCTCCCTGGTTCCCGCTGCTCTCAGCGTTCCTCGTCCTCTCTGGTTCCCGCTCTTCTCACCGAGTCTCAGCTGCGCTCAGGTTCAGCTCTTCGCTGCAGGTGCGTTATGTGGTGACAACAGCTATACTTTCTGCACTCCCTTCCCAATTAACGTCTCCGCAAAACAGCTTTGCGTCACGCATCGCATGTCAAATCCCGTCAGCATCGCCTGGTGGAGAACGTTTATTGTCCCGCACAATGGCGCTCAGCGTCTGGTGTTTGACTCAACCAGCGTGAGACGCAGCTGTTCGCAATGACAGGAAAAGAAGCAGCGCCTTCACCGTTGCTCACTATAATGCCGTCCCAGTGGGCAACAAAACCTGTTGAACTGACAACTGCCCCACAAACCACAAAACTTACTGAACTGTCAGCTGTCCCAATGACAAGAACCCGTGGATGTGTCAACGGTCCCGCACTGTGGACGTCCTCGTCCTCATATCATCCCGTCGGGGACCTTCCGTCCTCTCTTCCCCGGTCTCCGTTCAGAATTGATCCGGCTCTACAGGAACCTGCACCCACGGCCCTGTCGCTTCCTCAATCCCGCGCCATCGATTCCCAGCACGTACGCCACGCACCGGTTGCCGTCGGCTTTCCGCGGGACGGGCCACAAGATTCATGGGTTTCTCAACACAACCACGGGGCCCGTGAGCCTATTCATGAATAGGGACTTCAAGCTTGACGTATAAGTTGACGTCGGAGCTGTGAATTCCGTCAGGTACCCACGAGCCACGTGGTGTTGTACGTCAGTTTCTGTTGAGCCACGCAAAAGCCACGTCAAAAGTGACAAATTCTGAGACTGACGTTGAAGACGTCAACTTGAAGTCCCTGTAGATCTGCGTTCTCCGTGCACCGCGGAGTCCTCAGAAGCCACGGCAATTCATGATCCACATGCACCGATCAATGGATCGATGCGATCATGTGATCGGATCCACTGGTCAATAAGACAAGGACAGACGCAAGGACACGCGGCGACACGTGGGCTCCAGGTCACTCGATGCGCCGTATCACAATCCGGACACCACTGTCATGCTGCTTTACTCCAGTATCTTTCATTTTCCCAAGGGCTTCTGTGGCGCTGGGAAATTGAGCGAGGCGTGAACTCGTACATGAAACCTTGTCCCAGAGGCAATGTGCCACAGACATGTAAATGCACGTTTCTGGTGTGAATAACCAGAAATCTGTGGGCTGCTCACAAGTCTCCATCGTCAGTTTGTGCTGGGCCATGTCTCAAACACTGTTCGCTGGCGAGCGTGTCTCTGATAGCGCGCTGGAGTAGAGCTGTTCAAGTCTGCACCAGCTCCGGGACTCCGCGGCTGCTGCAGGGTCCCATTCAACGGCTCAGCCTCAGTCCACAGCCTTCGTGCAATTTCGCCAGACATTGTGAACCGCTTCGTTCTGGACAAATGGATCTGACGACCCACACACGTATCAATTTCCTATTCAAGGTGTGGACTCGTTTCCTTGTAAATCTCGTCACTGCTACACGCGTTATGGACGAGAATAGCAGCTCATTAGCCTGTCCGTGTTCATCATACGGAGGGCGTGTCAAAACGGCCAACAGCGAGCGAGACCGGCCGTGTTCTCAGGCTGTGTTGTTGATGAACTAATCCATAACAGCCTCCGCCAAACAAGAAAGCAGGTCCATCGCGATAAAATGATGGAGCAATTCTCGTGGGTGGACTGCTTCTCAAGCCTGAAACTCCTTGCTATAGTTTCCATGTTCCACCCTCGAAGATGACATTGGCCGTCTGTGTTGCTCCAAAGTGAGTTTCCGTGCAAGACAGGCGCAGGAAAAATCTCGCCCCTCGCACCAATACCTTGAATCAAACGCCCCTCATACTGATGCCTGGTACGCGCCCGCTGCACCCCTCATACAAAACGCATTCCCTTCTGACAGCAGAGTTTAGCTCTGTGTTGGGTGCAGGGGTCCATGCAGATCGAATCTTCGCCCCTGTCCCGCTGGGATTGACATTCAAAAGAACCGCAACCGAGTATTGACCAACCCCGAGGCCCCGCATGAATAGTGCAGAGCGCCGACACAAGCCCAGAGGATCCAAGATGGTGGTTTGCGGAGGTCCAACCTTCAGGGGCTCATTTCTTTCGGGGGGGGGGGGCTCTCGTGGAAATAAAGGGGACTCAAATTCCACACAATTTCACAAGTACGAGTGATAAGTACGCACAAAACAGTTCCTTGTTGCGCTCGAAACGTCAAGGAGTTCGGGTGTTGGGTGGGTTCCCTTCCCTCTCCCCGTTGAATCCACTGGACACCAGCCTCGCCATCGAGCAGTCCCTCGGTTGTATCGTGAGACGGGCCCGTGACCACAGCCGCCCAAGCGCTGATTGAGCTCTTATCCAGTTATCCTCACGGCCCGGAACGGCGGGCGATGCTGAGTGGATGAGGCATTCTCGCCCACTCGGATCGCTGCCTCTCGCCCCATCTCCGCGTGCGTGTCTAGACGTTTTCTCCCTCGGAGGGACATTAATTTCATCAACAGGACTGAACCACGGCGCATCTCGTCTTTTTGTCTGAATGCCGACCAGTCAGCCTCGCCTGAAGTTCAGGTGCACAGGGTCCCGCACCAAAAGCTAATTCCACCGGCAGGAAATCTGGATTCTGCACACGGATGCAATGTCGCTAAAAAGCTTCACATTTGTTGCAAAACATGCTGAGCTTGGAGACTTATTTTTCCTGATGCTTTTGTTGCGTGTTCAGAAATAGAATCTGGAGAGAAAGGCAGCGGCGCCCGAAGCGCCTGCAGCGGCGCGGGCGAAACGACTCGACAATGCATCGCGCACGAAGCTCCATTGAGCCTAATTCCCACAGACGAGCCGGGAGTGGCGAGAAGTGCGGCTGTTCCGCGCCTCCTCCAGTTAATCAAAACCTCTCGCCTCGAGCGGATCCAGGGGAGGTCCCCTGCCAGTGTGAGAGCTCAGCTGGGCCCCTGTACCCACCCATGGGCACTCTCCAACACACAGGTCAGACTTGGGCTGGGGTCCCGTCTCACTGCTTCACAAAAATACTTTTGCTACCAATCCCACCCCACTCTCTCGCAACACGCCCCAACACCCACATCCACATCCCACAGCGCAGCTTGGCAAAACACACACGCACACGCACGCGCGCCCACACACACGCACACACACCAGCTTGGGGCCCCGCCCACCCTACCCCTGAATCCACTGGAGTTTCTCTCATTTCCCCGTGAGAAATCTGAGGACGGTCTCCGCGTGTATCCGCAGGTAAAAGCCACGCGGAGCAGAGTCCCCCGCGTTGACTGGTCAGGCTGAGAGGTGAAGCAGTCTGCTATTGAAATCTCTGTCGCGACGGAGCTCCCACTGTGAAGGCTTTTCTCGGGTGTGTCAGGCTGTGTAATTGTGGTGTCACGGGGAGCTCGAGCTCCGGAGACGCCGCGTCCGCTGCAGGGCGGAACCGCGGGGAGGAAGCTCCGGTGTGCCGGGGCAGAGAGGCCACCTCCGCAGTGGAAGGAACCGGTGTGATAGGCCAGACAGACACCATCTTCACTGCTGGAGGAAACCGGTGTGACGAGCCGGAGAGACATCTCAGCTACTGGATGAGACCGGTGTGACGAACCGGAGATACACCATCTCCACGCCTTGGGTGGAACCTCAGATGGGTGTTTGGTATTGTATGAACCAACAGGCGGAAAGTCCTGTGCGATGCGCCATGATATACCCCACCTTTGCAGCTGCAGGAACTGACCCGAGGGAATCTGGCAAGAGGCTCATGTCTCAGCACCATTTCTCTCCAGGACGCTTTTGGAAACATGTCGGCAAAATGTGTCTCACCGTATAGCACCAAAGCTCGTGCTCCTGCGATACCGTGTCTCCGTTGACGTGTGTCTCCAGCACGCAACATCGGCCACTCAATACCCCCACACAGGCTAATGACAGCCTATCCAGCACGCGTGGGGCTTCGACGACTGTCTGCTTCCACCTGTTCTGGCCTCTGGAGCACGGACGCCAAAGCACTTGTATAGGATGTAGGTTCGTCGACCCTGTACTCCGCTCGTTCGCTTTTTAAGCCATTCCCACGCGGGAGGGTGTGGTGGTCCTGTCAGGAGGGTGTGGTGCTCTTGTGCGGACCCAACTTCGGGTGGTTCTGTAACTCAGCAAAGCACTCGCCTGACACCTTTGCTCTTGGTTCTTAATGATGTATGGACTATTGGCAGGTTGTTACAGTTTCGCCTGTCCGAGACAAAAATAACGCACCACGTGAAGGTTGCGCCCATCATGGTTCCGTCAGTCTCTGCGCACCAGGTTCTGCGCATCAGACTCCGAGGGCGGAACCCTCGGGCGGATCCAGGGTTTAGGTCATCGGGGGAGAGAGCAAACCCCTGAAGCCAGGCATTCAAACCAAACTGCCTGTGGTGCAAATACGCGATGGGTCTCAAGACCATTTTGGGGGTGAGACAGACCCCAGGGCTACCCTGGATCCACTGGAGGAACCTTTCCACTCCGCGGTGGAACCCACTGAGTGCAAGTTGGTCGAGAACGAGCTGCAAGAAGAGCTGCTGATGGACGCACGGAGGATCCAGTGGGAGGCCAGGGCCCCGGGCCCCTGGCCTCCGACGGGCAATCAATTGTCTTTTCTTTCCTGTTTGCATGATAATTTCTTTCCAGGCTGAATCCGCTCCCTGACAGGTCGCTCCCAAATAGATCCTCCTGGATCTGCCCCTGATGTAGACAACACAACGCTGTACAATGTGCTGAAGATACCATCTGTTTCATCGGTGTACCGGTTCGCAGTGAGCGAACACCAGCACCAAGGCGAACCCCTTCTTCCTGATTCAACACTGATTCAAAGTTCAGTTCAGATTACAGACTCAACCAAGAGTCCAAACGAACTTTGATCAAACCATCAACTCGTGCTGTCAAACTTGCAAATCATTCTCGGGTGAATGCCCTTTCAAGTGAAGGGGCAGAAAACCAAGCTTTGGTCTTCATTGAAAAGGAAGCCAAAGCGTGACAAAATGGACATATCTTGAACACCCCCGCTCCTTCACCGACCATTGAACTTCTCGTCGGAGGACTCGGAAACATTGATAGATCTTGAAAACCACAGCAATCTTGGTTCTCACGTCAACCTTGAGAAGCACCTGCAATGCAACTCTTTTTCCTTCGCTTGGTCTCTTGACATCAGCTTTGTAGTCAAACAAAAGGCGGCGCAGACACAGGGATAATGATCCCCGGGAGTCACGCGGTGAGAGCGCGGGAGCGACGCCGCCGAGGGCGCCGAGCTTTCATCTCGCTCTGACGCCGCCCGAGGCTGAGGCGCGTCGGGGAGACCCCGCCCCACCGCCCGCCCCGCAGATGCGACGAGTTCGTGCGATGTCAGCCCTGCAGTGGGGACTGACTGCAGAGACGAGACCAAATCAGCCCTGCAGTTGCACGGGATTGTCGAGACGACAGCTCTGTCAATGTCACTCGCATTGAGCTGATTTGCAGATGATTTCTACATGAATAACGGGTGATGGAGAGCTTCCGTGCAACACAGCAACATGGCCCGTGCTCTCTGTGTCAAACATTGAAAACAGCACCAGACACGACAGATTTTAATTTTAGATTGCAATGCAATGACTTCCTGTTTCACAAAACAAAACTTCCTCTTTCGCAATCAACGTTCACTGACATCAGACCCAACGACAGATGGGCTGCATCTGCAGCGCATCCGTGGTGGTTCGGTCCACCCTGAAGGTCCAACAACGCCCGCGTCCCAAGAACCGAAGAACCTAGAACTGGATCTCTCACCAAAGAACCACCAAAGAACCTTCCTCTGGATCTCTTGCTGATAAATCCACAAATTCCTCGCTCCGTGAAAATCCTGTCGAATCCCTTACAGCGAGACGGCAGGGAATCCGACGCTGCCAGGCTCCATCAACAATCACAACAATGAGAAAGTATAGCTGTTGTTCCACTTTTCTGCACATCTGGACTCGCGATGGGGAGCGCCTCTCTCTCCTCTTTGCCCTTGAAGCTGCCTGGTTCCTCGGAGAAGCTGTGAGGCTCGGGAGCCACGTTCCACGCGCCGGAGCTGCGGAAGAATCGCGCTATTGATCCGTTCTGTGAGAACTGCGTGTACTGCTGTGAGAAAGTACGTTCGATCGGTTCGGTACATGCGTGGCGCGAGGGAGGGAGCGTCGTGTGAAGCACATGTTGATGCAGCGGTGCGTGACGCGAGGCGTTCGTTTTGTACCCCACGCAGCGTCGCCGGATGAAATCCAGTGCTGAGAGGTCGGTGGAGCAACGCTTTCGGCTTCTTGTCACATGCAGGACAAGTTTGGACTGACACACGCTTGGACTTTGCTCTGCCGTCAACAACACAACAACCTGCCCCGCGCAACCTGCCTCACCGCCTTAGAAAGCCATTTGGCTCCCCATGCAACCCCTGCCTTACTTCTCCACCCCTCGTGTTTGCCCACGCCCCTGTTTCACCTTTATTCGCCCTTCCCATCCCAGTACCAGTCCGTTCCTTTAGACCATACTACGCCTCAGGCCTGCCCATCCCATACCCGCTCTGTCCCTCCACCTGACCCCTCCGCCCCAGCCACCCTCCCTGCTCTGAGTTGAGAACGGAAGCGGCCTGAGCACCGCGCTTCTCAAGGTCACGTGGGGAAATCCCCGGAGGAATCCCGACGCTCCTCCGCGCATCTCGACCGGAACCCGCCGCTCCTGGCAGCACTTCCGCTGTCTATTTGCCAACATCCGCCCGATTCTAGTCCCTTCCTCAGACGCACTGCACCTGCTCAACTGCAGTGGGTTGAGCCGCCTTCGGGACAACGAAACAGTCCTGGGGAATTCACGACAGCGGCGCGGGACTGAGCGAGTTCCTGCCATCATCCGGCCCACCCAACCACTGTCAACGCCATGCGAAGTCTCCCATTCGGCTCCCGCACCCTGCCCCGCCACCCTTCCTGCCCTGTGTAAAGATTTTCACAGGACTCGCCATTTCAGAGGACTCAGTTTCAGACAACTGGTTCCCTGAGTCCTCTGAAAACATGACTCCACATTGTGAATGAGAGGCTTGAGTCCTCTGAAAACTGGGCCTGCCCGTTGATTTCAGGGTGCTCAGACCTGTCAAAATTGAGTCCTCTCAGAACCGTGACACCGGCCATATGGTCCAGTTCGAACCGTCACTCCTCCCCGCGCAAAACAATCGTGGTAGAATCACGCCTGTCGCGCAGTCCAGCGCGAGTCTTTCCTGCTCCGCAGAGATACCGAGATATGGAATGTGAACTCGCGCGGACTCGCTCGTTGGACATGATCAGGGCGGCCGATCGATCAGTTTGGGCGCGGAAGCTGCCGCCGCCGCCGCCGCCGCCGCCGCGCACGTCGCACAGGCTTTTCGCGTCCCTGATTTACGGCGCGGTGCCTCCGGTACAGACCTCCGCACGAGACCTCTCCTCGCCGTTGCTCCCCTCAAGCCGTCAATAACAACAGATTCTAGTGCCTTGTGTTTCTGCCCAGGGCGGACCGATTTGGTCAGTAGGGTGTGACTGTCCCGAAGTTCTCATGTCAACTTGGAAATACGAAACAGATTCTTCCAGATTCTTGCTGAAGGTCAAGTTGGGGAAAGTATGGGTTCCAGTTTGGCAGGTCAGGTCATTGCCTCCTGGATCCGCCCTGTCCACCCTGGTTGCGCCCATCACTCGCGAGCGCGTTCCTGACTGATGCAGCACGGATCCGTCCTGGCTTTCGCAGAGGTGGTGCGGCCGGGGAGCTGTCACTGCGCGGTCCTCGCTCGGGACCCACCGGGGTGTTCCGAGGCTGGAGGATCCCGGCCTCACAGGACGGGGACACCTTGCGCCGGAGAGGCCGAGGCCAGAGCGAGGACGGCGGAGGCGGGGGCGGGACGCAGCGCGGCGGGGATGCTCCGCTAACGAGCCTCGCTGCCGTGCGAACCTGTCGCTCATGATTTGTCAAACCGCGACAAGACCGCGAAACGAACCGACGCCTGCGAGACGACGAGGTGCGTCCAAACACGGCAGCGCTTCGCTGTCCCGAGAGTATCAGGGGGCTTCTGCAGGGGCGGAGCTAGGGCGGGGTCTCGGGGGCTGCACCCCTGACCCCTTCCCCAAAAGGACTCTCCAACTTTGCGAAACACCCTTGTTGAAACACCTTTGCCTCCTGAACGGATATCACCTCCACCCCTTGACGAAATCTGGATGCGTCCCAGCTACTGCGAACCTCGAGCCTCGAGCCATCACTGATTGCAGCTCTGTGCAAACCAATGTGACATCAGCCTGATGCTCGGTGAGCTTCTCCCCCCTGAGCCATGTCGCGACAGTCCAGCGCAATTTTAATCCAAACTGTGTGTCAGTGGCGAGATTGAAGCGTGCATCCACGTCGGGCTTGTTTCACAGCAAATCAATCGCAAAACTGGCTGCTGCCATGCGAGCCTTTTGGCAAAACAGTGAAAGCTGCTGCATGTTGGAGACAAATCATGCAAATCAAGGGCATTTCTGTTCTTCAACACGTGTACTGTTGAGAATTCGGGTGCACCCCAGTCTTGAGCGGAGTGCAGTTCAGTTGGCATGTCGCCTGCCAAAGCTGTGTGTACGCTGGTCTGCCCATGCGACAAGCTCCAACCCATACCAAGAGAACAGCAGTCTGGGTGCACGGTGGTCTTCGTATGACCTGGGTTACACCCCCGAGGTCTGACCTGGGTGCACCACCTGAGTCTAACCTGTTGCTGCACCCTCGGTCCGAGCTGTGTGCACCGTGGGTCCGAGCTGGGTGCACCCCATCGATTCAGGCTCGTGGCACATGTACTCACACACGCTTCTCCCATCCATCCTGAGGGAGCAGAGGGTCTGACCAGCTCCGTCTGTGGTCGCATCGAGATGGTTATTCATCTCCGATGGCAAGGTCACGCGCGTCGAGCGCTGTGGCTCAGTGCAGAGCCAGTTTCTTTGGACGCATCACGTCTCAGTGAAGACGCTTCTCCAGCTCCATCCTGCTGGCGACTCGGAACAAAGCGTGGCGACATCACAAGTTCAGAAACGGTTGTTTCTTGTTCGGTCAGTTCGCATCGCCAGTTTCACTGTGTTTCGATCTGTTGGGTTCAACGGAACGGAATGTTGACTGGACACAAGCAAGGACTTGTGTGTGTGTGGGGGGGGGGCGGCAAAAATTCTGAATTCGGGATGATTTTGTGCCAACAAAGAATGCCCGCGTCAACCTGCCAAATGAACCAAACAAACAAGGCCAGAGATGAGATTGGGGACGTTGTAAACTCGGCCCGACAGTTCACGTGTTTTATGCGCCATGTCTAATGCTTTCAACAGGAAGCGGATGGGAGGACGGAATGAATCTCCGGCTTCCGAGGATTGGGAGCGACGTTCATTGTGTCATTCGAGGCTGGAACGGCGGAGGCGGCGCCCTCGCGGCCCACAGCCTCCTCCACCACCGGATGCATCGTGCTGCTCTGCGTCCCAGTGCAAATCCCAACGCACTGACATTGCATAGAACCAACGCATGTTTTGTGCAGATGTCCCGTGTGTTGCGCAAACCTGGCAATCCGCGTTGAGTTGCAAGTGTCAAATAGCCCGATTTGCGTGACACAAAACCGAATCCGGCATCACAGGAGACAGGGGCAATGCCAACTAACTTGCAGACGAACGCAGGGCATGATGCATCTGGTGCGACGCAGTGCCCATTGACTTGAAGAGGGACGCAGCACCTGTGGACTCGTTCTGGGACATTGACGCAAGTGCACGGCGCATCAAGTGTGAGACAGGCCGAAGCCACGCCACCAAGCCAAGGCCTGCGTCCCCCCGTGTCGGGTGCGCGGGCGGCGGCGGGGCGGGCGGGGCGGGCGGGGTGGGCGGGGCGGAGGGACGGAGGGACGGAGGCTGCCGCTGCTGCAGCGGGGAGGCTCGAGTGGAACCACGAAGGACACCGTGTCCTTGTAGCAGCCAACTTCCGCGCACTTCAGTGAAAGGGGAGCTGCCTGCCACCTTGCCGAAATCCTATACTTTTTTTGTTGGCGTCGAGCAAAAGCAGCAATGCTTTCGCTGCTAACACTGAATCTGATTGCTGCATCGTGACTGATTTCGGAGGGGTGCACGGGGCCTGGTCGCACTCACCGCGTCAAATTTCGGCCCATTTCAAAATCTTCACGCCACAGTCAGGTTGGAAGTTGCGTCCCAACAGTGTTTGCCCTCGTCACACCAACAGGAACATAATCTGGCGGACCACGAAGCGTTGAGGCATGGACCCCTACGGCCCAGCACATTTTGTGCGTTTTGTATGCCACCGCAAGGTTTGGTCCCTCTGACCTTCATCCTCGATCCATCATAGATCCTGGATCCGTCACAGCTACAAATGGCGAGTTAGCCTCCCTCCGGGCCGGACACAGGCAGGTCAATGCATGTGGATCCATTGCCTGCTCCCGCTGCTGCCACTGCGGCTCACATCTGCTCACGCGCAGCGGCGCAGGGAGCCATTGAAGGCAATTGGAGTGTCCGCCTCGGGGGAGCCTCACCTCTCCCTCCGCGCTGATTACCCCGCAAAACGCAACCGGCGGATGCGCCGTGAGCACAAGCTGCGTGCGACTGTCAGCTTTGAAAAATCACCAGGTCCACAGACTGACGCGATTGATTTGTTCCGCTGGTTTTGGCGTCGGTTTGACCTCTGCACGAAGGAAGCAGGAACATCAAAAGAAACCGGTTCACGGTGGACGCGCTGTGTTCCACACTGTAATGGGAGGCACTGGTGCTGCACCGCAAATTACGATGAGGCACATCAGAAGGACAAGATGCTCCAGAAAGACTGCTCCTTCACTTTGGTTTTCCTTGCGCAAATGGGCGAGCTGACCGACTCAGGGAGAGGCTGCAGTTCCTGCGCCCGAAAAATGGTTTTATTTCCCCTCTGCACTGCAAGTCCCAAAGATTACATGTGATTTTCTTTTTTTAACAGTTCAAATAAACCTCGAAGGCGCAGACCATTCGCAATATGCACCACATGAACAAATCTTGCACTCCTGCCGTCGAGTGGTCACACAAAGTTGACATTGGCTCCTTCCGGCCTGTATCAAGACTCACCAGCGGCTCCCTCCTACGGCGCCGATACACGACCACTTGATCAGTTTGAGAACCCAGACTTCCGACGATCATACCGTGTTCGAAACCACGGGGGTTGCCATAGTAACACTTACCTACAAAGAGAAAAGAACAAATTCATAAATTTTCTGTCTCAACAAGTTAAATTGAACAAGTTCTGTCGCGTCACGTTGCGGATCCTCCGGAGACAATTCAAGTTCCCAGCAAAGTTGGCGTCACTGCGAAAACGAAAGATCAGCCACTCTGCCACAACTCTGCAACATGAAAGAAAGATGCAGCTCCCAGCGACGAGACGCACAGACACAACGCAAAGACACTTCACTCAGTGTGAACAGGCCCAAACTGTACCTTCGCCGAGTGATCGTGCGCGCGTGCGCGGCACGTGTCGCGGGGACCCGAGCAGAGAGCCACGCGGGGACCCGAGCAGGGAGCGGTGCGTGTTGGGGGACTCGTCGAAATCCGCGTCGTCCTCCTGCATCGTGTCGCCCTGCACGACGAGCTGCGCAAACTTCCGGTTCAATGTCGCGTCTGCCACTGACTGCGACTGTGACACTTCAGCCGCGTCTTGAGTGACACTTGCAGGTAGAATCTCACACCTGTGGTGTCAAGCTGTGCAACAGTGACGTTGTGCAACTGCAGCGCCTCTCTGCCCATCCCCTCTCCTTCCCACCTCCACGTGGCTCTGGTGTTGTACAACAGTAGCGTCTCCGTGTTCCCCTCCCCCGCGCTACAGCCAAGGCGCCGTGCTGTTCCCCTCCCTCCCCGCACACGTGGCATGGCGCTGGTCCCTCCCCTCCCGGCACACACCGAAGTGGGAACGGATTCTGGTGGGGTTCTTGGGGCCAGGACAACCAACCCTTCAAGTGCTTCCTCTTCGAAGTTCCCCGCCTTGGGTGTCGAACCCCTTTGACCAAACCCAGGATCCAACCTGATATGATCATGGCCCTGTACCCCTGCTCTCCATGGTGTGCGCGGCACTGTCGCTGAAGGCCTCTGCTCGCAGCTGCCTCTGCGCACAGACACCGCCCGGCCTCAAGGTCGCAGCGCCGCAGAGTCAACAGAACCTCGTGGTGTTCAGGTCTGTGCGCGGCGGTACAAGAGGGCCGGGGTGCGGACGAGTTTCCCTGAATCCGCTCCATCGGATTCAGGGGCCCCAGGGACCTGTCTCCGAACCCTGCGTGGTGCCAATTCTCAGTCGCACTTTCCTCCCAGTGGCTCACCAATATGAAAGCAAACGTCGTCCAGACCTGCAAAAGACTGGATCAATGGCAGACCTAAAGTCTTGGTTGAATGAATCTGGTGCTGGCCTCTGTACCTCCGACACGAACGATGAGTGCTGTGGTGCAAAATCGTGAGCGGATCCCCGCAACAAAATCTTTATGTATGATATGGTCGTTCAATCGGAGCAGCCTTAAAGATCCGTCAAGGCAGCTTCGTGCTTCATCATAACAAAAGCAGCGTGGCTTTTCCATCACACAGTGATTTAGCTCATTCTGCTGGAGCTGCAGTTCTTCACAGTGTCCCAACACTGCAACGTGCAGCGCTCGGAACGACTGAGAGAACCCATGAGCTCAGCTCCCCTGTTCCCGACCACAGTGTTTTTCCTCCGCCAGAGGCAAAAAGTTGCAGAGTTGGAGAATTCAGTGTGTGGAAAAATCTGACTGACTCTGACAAAACTTTGTGAAATCCACAAAAAAATCCTGGACCCGCAGAGACTGCGGGTGAAGCAGAAGCGATGAGTCTGCGAGACCCAGTGGACGACAGGCTGGTTTCACATGGGATAGTTTCACAAGGGATCGGTCGTGTTCCTGCACAAGTGCGAGACTCGAGTCTCCGACACCATCATCCGACACAACCAGCAAGACCCAGGACACCAAACTGTCACACACACGAACACAAACCCCAAGAGAAATGTTCACACCTGAACCGCAGACTGACAACCACAACAACCACGACCCAGCCCGACTATCGACCATGAGAAAACCGCAGCGACTTGTTCAAAAGGATCGGCTCGATACACCTTTGCTGGTGTCATGCATCATACATGTGCGCAGTGATGAAGCGCTTGGCTGACGAGCTTTGACCTGCCGCTGCAGAGAATGGTGGTGAAGCTCGACCGGACCCAGGATCGGGATCGGCTGGGCGGCCAGTCCGCCCCCAATCCTGGTCCTGCTTCGTGCGCAACAAGGACCGGGACGGGGGGCGTGACGTAACCTTGGACTCAGCTCGCGTCCCACCCTCCGAGACACAATTCTCAGTTTGAGGGTGGAGGGCTCCTACTCTTGGTCCGGTGAGGCCGACGTCTGCCGGACAGCTGACATCCGACGCTTGGTTGCTCTTTTCTTTTTTCTTTGTGGGGGGGGTGATAAATTTTGGAGGCTCCAGGCCTTGGATCCTCTGGAGCCTGGAACCACCAGAGCAGCTTTACGTTCCAAGTGTTTTTGCCTCGAGGCACCAGCGGCTCTTTTATTCAAACGGAGCTCTTCTCATCGCCCCCACAATTAGCCGGAGCTCGGCTCGTAATGAGACATCAAAGCGACGCTCGGTGCCCGGGACGGGAGCCGCGTCCCCGCCGCCCACAGCGACACTACCGCGGGGACAACAGCGACTTGAAGCGAAGTGCTCCGTGCCTGACTCACGTGCACGATGTTGTGCTGCAATGGCAGAATTCCTCCGTTTTTCCCCAGCGATGTTGTGCAGTGAAACAGGCAACAAAAGCAAAGTCCCCGTGCCCGGCGTTGTGCAAAATTTGACGTGCGTCTGGTGCTGGCACGGGCCTTTGCTAAAACTGCCGACCAAAGTGACGTCCCCCCCGCAGAACGGTACATCACTGCTGCAGGTGCTTCTGGTGCAGCGTTACAACTGGGAATCACTGAGCGATGATGTTACAACGCAATTTCCAAGCCCGCAGGGAGCGGACGCTGCAGCAGCCGCGGAGGACGACAGAGGACGACGACGCTTCTCACGGGGGGTCCGAACCAGGGGCGGATCCACGGTGCCGCCCCCGCCCGAATTTTGACCCCCTTCAAGCACGTCTGTTCATGGGAAATGCTTCTTGTTGAATTTCTGCCCAGGCCAAATCCATCTCCTTTTTGAGCTGTTCGACAGTCAAACCCCTTGGCCGAGACAAGACACGAAGAAGAACCGCACTCAGCCATCTTTTCGAGGAGCATGGAGAATGAGAAGGTTTTAAGGTGCAAGGACATTGGATGCGGAAGTTTCAGTCGGAGACAATGAATGAAAAGCTTTGAACTTCAAGGAGTCTCATCACCTTTGTCTCCCGAGACACACACACCTGAACTCTTCTGCTGTACCTGAATGTAGACTCTTTTATCTCTCACAAGCATTGTTGTGCGCATTGTCTCACTGTGGTGGGTGGGAAGAGTCGGATACATTCCCGTAGATCTGGTGAAACAGTTGATACAGGTTCATGTGATGTCGCCCGCCATGTACGAGCGTACCGCTTCGGCAGCCGAGCTTGAGATCAAGGCTGCACAGGGATACGGCCCTCACACCCAACGAGCAGCCCCTACACCTGACCTCCCCACCCACGTGGGGTACACGTGGGCGTGTGGGATCAGCGTGCGCAAGGTGGGCTGTGGAAGGGTGATCTGTCAGTTGTGGCGGTGGTGGTACGCCAATGTTGACGTCCACAGTGGGCGTTGGCACCGACCCTCACCTAACACTGACGCCCAACAGACCCGCACCACTTCCACCACCTCTGCACCAACCCATCAAGTTTCCACGGCAGGTGGTCGCGACGCCTGTGCGTGAAATTCTGGACACGAAAGCGCCATCACCGCGGGAGAGGCCCGTTTCCTGTGGAAATGAAGCGAAGCCGTCACGTTCCGCTTGGAGCCCGCTCCCTGACAGGAGGCGGGGGTGGATCCAGGAGAGGTGGGGGCCCGGGCCCCATGACTCCCTGTGAAGTTCGCCAAAATGGAGTTGGGAGATCCACCAAGGCGTCGCCCCTTCCTTTATTCAGACCCTGGATCCGCGGCTGTAAGCCGTGGCTCCAGCACGTCAGATCGAGTTTTGTTTCGAGTGGAAACCTGAACGCTACAGGCAGCACAGAATAAAACATTGAAAATTGCCGAGTGAAATTACACACAGCCGAGAACGAAAGTGCTGAAATCCCGGAGAGCTGTGCGTTCCATTGTCAGCCATGCAACGAAAACAAGAGCTTCGACGTTGAGAATTTTTTGATTCCGAGTCACATCAGAAAAGGAATGACAACCTGTTTCCCAATTGAGATATTTCATCGTCTTTCATCCTCTTTCCTCCTGACAAGTGCCAATTGAAAAATTCTCTGTTTTTCTTTTCGATTAATTTTTTTAATTCCGGTACATTCTATGTTGCAAGCTGAGAATGTCGAGCACGAAAAACGATTTTCTACTTTACTGCGCTGCACAAAGCAACTGCTGCAAAAAGGAAGATTTGCCTCGTCTGACGAGACTGGGTCTGACGTGCAGACTTCCTCGGGACCTGATCGCCGTGGCGCACGTGGTTTTCTAGTCCAGACCGGAAAGCTTTTCCCAGACGCCCCCTGGCTACAGCGGTCTGCGACGCAGTAAGCGACCTGGCTGGCTGCTGCAGTGTGCTGCATCCGGCAGGACAACAAGGCAGATTCATATGCGGAACCCCAAACCTAATTTGGAGCAAAAGGAGCAGAATTGACTTGGTCAGTGACCCCTGCAAGTCGCGTGCTGCAGGAAGGATTCACTGTGGTCCCTATGGGCCACGGCTTGTGTGAACTGACATGTCATGCGAGAGAGCGGGACTTCGACTCTGCATGTTACCAAAGATTTTGTGTTGAGGCACGAACCTTCAGATCACATTTTTAATTCCTGAAGAGCAGTGCTCAGATCGCGTGCGGTGCGTAGGCGAAGGAGCATTCCGGCAGCAAACTGACAAACAGGGTTCTGTTTCGTTTTCTGACACGCACAGAGCCACCTGTGTCAAAGCACATGACCATAATCCTGGGGATCCAGGCGTCTAACGCCCCGAAAACTACTGGACAAATGCAATCTCCCACCCAAGAAGATTGTCACATGTGTGATGTTCTTGAAGATGAAGGTGAAAGTCCCACAGGAGTTTTGTGTTTCAAGACGGAGCCTGCTGCCCCGCCGAGGAACCGAGGAATCTCGTGGTCCGACCACAACGCCCCTTGTGGCGGGTTTGACATCGTGTTTTCCGGACCCATCGTTTTCAAGAGAACCTTTTCGGAAGTTTGGGTCGGGACCCTGTGTTGGGTTCACCCTTGGGCGCGGTTATCTGTTCTCTGTTCTCGCCTTCTCGGTTCGTGTGTTGCGTGCTGCACGACAGGTGCGGCGCAGCGGCGCCTCGCCCCGCCCGCGGTCACGCGCCGCCTCCGCCGCCGGGAGAGCGAGGGAGCCGGGGAGGGAGGGCGACGTGACGCCGCCGCCCGGCCGCGTCCCAGCCCCAGCACGTGAGGCTGACGCCACCGCTGCTGGGAGCGCGAGGGCAGGGGTCGATAACATGGCTCAGCACCACCGCCGCCACTCGGGGTGGGAGATGACAGGGTGATCCGTGTACCATGATGGATCCACCGCACAACGAGTGAAAACTTGTGTTCACAATCCCTCACACCACACAGCCACGCCCCTTCCCGCCCGCTTTATTCACCCCACGTCACCACGACTCAATCCTCACAATGCAGCTGCAGTAACACAGGTTCTATGGTTCTTCAGAGGCCGACCTCGGGTCCGCATTAACGCGTACACTCAACCTCCGCAAGATCAATGGCTGGTGCACTTCGTCGCTTCCAGCTTCGCTTTGTGTTGACGACGCTAATTGACCCAAAGGGACGTGCTCCACAAATTGACTACAACCCCGGCGGATCCAGGGGTGACGTCAGCGGCCCAAAACCTTTCTGGGAGAGGTGGAAAACGGGAAGAGTTGGACTCCCTCCCCTTCCCTCGGCCAAGAATAGCGCACCTGACTTGTGATTTCTTCGTGGAAGGAGCTGCTGCCCAAAGCCCTGGGTGGAGCTGCAGTCCTGCTACCCTAACTCTCCCTGAATCACACTGCACCTCCCACCTTTTTCTTGTTCTGCAGTGTAGATCTACGAAAGCAGAGCTCGGCAGTAACTACCTGGCGGATCGCAAAGCCTTTGTCCTCCGTCTAAACCTCTGTTCTCATTAGTGAACATCGAGAGGAGACAGGAATAATTGGATCCAAAATTCTCTGCGTCGCTCGCAATCCGATCACAAGTCCACCGGTAACGTTGTGCCTCGTTGCCTCGTCGCTTGAAATCATCAATTTCCTGTGACGGTTCGTGGACACTGACAACAACAACGCCTCCAGAGAGTGCAGGCGCCAAGCACATTGTTTTCTCTGGCATCCCGTTTCTAACGCACACTCAGTCTCACTGCAGATGAGGTAACCCCAAACTTCATCAGCATCCGACCAGCAGAGGCTCCTTGGGGAGGGGGGTGGACCAGAATTTTTACGTACCGGGGACTCAACTTCAAGAAAGGTGTGGCGTCTTTGGGGGGAGGTATTTCCACTCCCTGGATCCGCTTTGCCAGCCCATCCTTGCGCGTGTATTGATGACGGCAACACGACTTCGGGCGATGGAGCGAAAGGTTAAGCTGAAAGCAATGAGGAATATTGAGGTCGGGCCGCCCGCCCGCGCAGCGCTCAGGGCGGCCGCACCACACGGGGCGAGAAGGCCAATCCCTCCTCGGGGAGAGAGATAGGCGCAGCAGGGAGGGACGTCCTCCTCGGGGCGGGGAGTGGGTCCTTCCGCCCCGGGGAGAGAGAGAGAGATGGACCGAGCTGCGCCAGGTGCACGTGAAACCGCGGAACGGTGGGTGGGAATCAGCTGACGATGCAGGTCAGATCTTTGTGGCACTGGACATGTTCTGCGATGTTCACTGCATGGACAAGGATGAGCACATTCTTTGTTTGCAACAAAAGATTTATGACAAGGTAATTGCTGCACTGCGTAGGCTGCGACTGGACAAGAACATGACAGATTGTCATTGTGGTTGGAGACGTCATGTGGATCCCAATGAGTCACAAACTGAGGAAGAATTGATCACGTGACGATACGAGGAAACCAGCATGACAGACAGTCGAACAGCTCGGGTTGCAGGCTGTTCCTCCTTGACCCTTTGTTTGCCTCCCTATTCCACGCGACACTTCAACTCGTCTTCATTTGTGCACGGGTTTGACGCTGAAAACTGCAGAGCTCGCCCACAACGCTGTGTCCCCGTCGAGCCTGCGGAACATCAACCGTCTCCCTACATCATTTAACGGCTTCTGCAGCAGCAGCGGTAACTGAGTGGGTGCCCGGCTCTTTCGCCTTATCTGGAGATACAAGGGAACCAGGGGCGGATTCAGGGGGTTCTCTTTCGGCGGATTTCAGGGATTGATCAGGGAAACTGAGCCTCCAAGGGGAGCGGCTTGTTCAGGTGGTTCTCCAGTCCCGTCCCCAGGACGTTAGTTCTGCGGTCGTCACTGACACTCGTTCCCTGGAGACGCAGCGGAAGCAGCGGAGACATTGTGCAGATCTCAGATCAGACAAGCGCACAGTCCCGGAGCCCGCGCCGACCAGCGCAGAAATCACTGCCATCCAGACACAGGAACTAGGATTGACGATTTCATGGCGAAAGTCAAGCCAGTTTCACGTTATCTAGATCCACACAACGCGACGTACCTGCTGATTTCGCTCACTCGCTCTGCTTGCTTTTTGGCCTGCTTGTTTTCCCTGCTTGTTAGGGGAACAAAGCGCTTCGTTTAAGCAGGGCCGCCGTCCACACAGCGCCAAGTAGAGAGTCTGCTGATGTAATGTCGTTTATGACAGACCTCGGGCTCTTTACGTCGCCTTTGCTTTCTGCTGCAAATCCTCCATTGTTGCCACATGCGCCTCGACAGAAAACGGGGGACGAGAGGAAGATCCAGGATGTTATGAGGAGGGGGTGCCAACCCATCAAGGGATCGAAATTTGTTTGGGGCAAGTTGCACGCAAATGTTTTGATTTATGGGGGGCGTTGACCCCCTGGATCCTCCCCTGAAACTTGTCTGGAGACAGATGCTTTTTTCTGTCGCACCGTCAGCTTTTCTTGACGCGTTGTCTCAGATAGAACAATGCAACGAGGGGCGGAACGTGGAGGGGCGTCCGATCCCCCGGAGGTGGGGCACCAACGGACAAATTCACCAGAATGTGAACATTTTCTGAGGACTACGAGTACACAATTTGAGGATGACTGTTTTTCTGGGAGTCGGGGCTTTGGGGAAATTTGGACCCGTCCCCACCAACACCAACAAACGTTGAAAGTTGCTATTTTCGACTCCATTTCTTCCGCGGGCAGCCAAGTCTCCGTGTATCTCAGACCCCGACAGCGAACACGAGCCGACGGCCGCTCTGCAGGCCTCGCGGCCCGAGGGCAGCGCGAGATAACGGAGCCGGGGCCGGGCTCGCTCCGACCCGAGACTGACGTTTGATGCGCAGACGTCGCGTCCGTTTCGCGTCACGTCACAACCCGCCCCCCCCCCCCTGGTGGATCCAGTGGGCGTGGCAGAAAGCGGACCTTGTTCTGGACAGGGTTTGGCTCAGCAAGAGAATCACATTTGATTTGATGAACATTTGTGTGTCCATCGCGCAAAATTCGAAGGGTTGAGGTGGATACCAGGCTTCCACCAACCAAGACTGGTTTACACTTGCAAAGGCCCGAAACGTTGTATTTTTTGGTCCGCCAGAGCCGTCCTGTTCGTCTTTCCTTTTGGGGCTCGACATTTCCTCACGCAGAATTCCTGCATAAAGCCCTGACAGAGGCTGCGCTGGTCGATATGGAGGCTCGAGGCCCTGAAGCGCGCAAGGAAGAGTTGGCGCCAGATGTTCCGCCAATGCCACAGCTGGGAAACAGAACATTTCTCCCGAGTTCAACCGTGCTTTGTGCAGCACAATTGCGCGCGGATCTGTGGGACGCGATTCATACTGCACGCGTTCAAGCTCTGCACAAGTCAACCCACAGGCGTTGAATCCCGCTTCGACCATATGCATCACACGCTCGCACAAGACAACGGTGCTGCATCGCAAGGGAGGACAAAGTGCCATTTGACACGAACAGTGTGAAACACTTGTCAGGGACAATTGTGAGCACTTTACTTGAGGGCGCCATGTTGCAAGTGATGACCAAGTGCCCACTGACACGACAGTGCAACAACCCGCCACTCGTCCAGTGCACAACGGGCCTGATGGACGCAACACCCTCGGTACCGAGACGCATGCAGTGTGAAACGAGCTTCACAGTTGGCGCGGAAAGCCAAGAAGCAGCGCAGCAGAAAACACTCCGCCGGGTCTCGTTCCAGCGGCCGACCTGCTGCCGTATGCTCACTGCTGCACAATGCTTCATGCTCAAATCAACGAGAAACTCCAGCGAACCGGAAGTGAAAATCTCCAGTGGACCGGAAGTGGGAACCTGCCACAGGCCTAACCGTGCATTCGTTACAACCTGCAGTCTTTCCACCAGTCCGATTGAGCTGCAGGGTGCTGAATCCACACGCGAGATGCACTCGAAACTGACGGGAAGAGAGTGGGCTCTTTGTTCTCCATCAATACAGCAACCATGATCTCAAGGCGAGGTTCAAGCAGAGACTTGATCCTGAACCCATAACGTACGATAAGCGCCGTGAATACACGCCCGCACACACACGCACACACACACGCACATACAACCACACCATTTGGGTTTCGTCGTGCACACGTGTCCTGTTTGTCAGCCATTCTCACCTGACTCTGAGAAGTAGCTGTACTCCGAGGAGACTGAGGATCTCCTCGAGCGGCGGGACCCCGTCCTGCGCAGACTGTTCACCCGTAGGTTCTCCGGGCGCACCTTGCGCTGACTGCCCTCGCGCAGCAGGATCTGATCCCCCTCGTCGTCCTCCGGGGCCTGGCCGCTGCTCCCGCCGCCGCTCTGCCCGACGCTGCCGCCGCCGCTCCCCCCGTCCGTCGCCCCGGAGCTGCGGCGGCGGCGGCTCCGGCGTCGCGAGCTGCTTCTGCGCACGCGCAGACTCCCGCTCTTGGAGCGCCTCTGGCTCCCGTCCCTTTCGAAGACGTCGTCGTCCTGCATCTCGCTGGCGCCGCTGCCGCCGCTGCGGTGCTTTGCCCTGTCGCTGGGCGTCACGGCTCCACCAGAGGGCGCGGTCGAGTTGCAGAGGTCGGCGTGCTCGATGTCAATGAACGGGATGTCGTCCTTGCTCTCCGCCGCCATGCAGGCGTCTCCGCAACCAGAGAGTTTAGTCCTCAGAATACCGCACCCTCGCGTGCGTCTGCAGCTGCAGGTTCTTAAATCACTTCAAGATCCAAAGCTTAGCTCCACAAGCCTCCGCTGCTGCTTCTTTCCAGAAGCAAAACAAAGAGGCCTTTTTTGTTTTTGCAGCTTCAAACCATGCACTTGGATTCAACGTTCCGTTTGGCACTGGATTTCATATTCCGAGCTTCAAGCAAGGTCTTGGAGTCAGCTTCCACCACACGCAACGTCAAAGTTCCTCCAATATCTGCCGCATCAAAAAGCGACGTCAGCGGTGGCAAACCTAGTTCCACGGGCACCAGCTAAAACTCCCCATTGAATGTTCACAGCGACGTAAGGTTTCTTGAGGAACTTTCCTGCGTTCCTATCCGCGTTTAAAGATTCCCTGCAGCTGCAGCCTGATTGTTTCTCCTTCCTCCCACAGAAGGCTTGATGGCCTCAGAACAGCTCCCAGCTAATTACCGTTTTTGAACGAAACTAGTTTTCCGCAATAAGCCGCCTCAGTTCTGCGGTTCTGAGGCAATAAGTGGGAGGGCGTCGCCTCCTCCGCTCCCAACACGTAATCCCCGCTCAGCGACGGGCGTCACGTCTCTTTCCAACACAGCATCATGTCCCCGTCCCCCTCCTCAAAACAGCGTTTCCACATCCTCAGCCACACAGCGCTCTCCTCCCACCACAGAGACGTTCCGTTTCCAGCAGCACAACGTCCTGACGTCTCCTCCTCAGCAACGCAGCGTCGCAGCGTCCTGTTCAAACGGCGTCCTCCCCGCCCCCTGTGTCGCGTCTCCGCTACGTTCCCCGTCCTTTCACGCGCGTCAATACAACTCGGGAAGAAGCTCTAAATCCCAATAATCACACCAGTTTTCCTCGCTGATGCGCCGCGCCCTGCGGACGCGAGATTCTCCATTATGGCGCTGCAGCCTCAATCTGGTCCGACCCCCGGCCCGCTATAATCTCATCTTTAGCTGCGGCGGCGGTGGCGCTGGATCTGATCACACGTCGTCCTGCTCCTCCCGGGTTCTGCGCGAGACTGCCGCTCCACACCCCGGCTGATCGAGAAGAGCTGCGAGACACAGGAAGCGAAGCTGCGCTGTTTCAATTTCTGCGGTAGATACACAAACCACGTACTCACATCCAACAGCAAATTACTTCGAGACTCTTGTCACACTCTTTTGCTCTGACCGCCCACAACCGATGAAACCTGAGACGTTCATTCACAACACCCTTCGCTGTTTCGTGCGGTGAAACCTGAACGCGACAAAGTGCGTCTGTAGATCATTGTTCACGTTTTCCAAGCACGACATCAATTTTTGCGTGCGACTCACGAAAGTCGTGAGTTTTCAGGTCAGTGACGTGAATTCCCACGTCATGTCCTGGGAGCCACGTGACTTGTCACGTGGGACCCCACGTGAAAGAAAATTTTCTCCGTCCTTTTTCAATCCCAGTCGTCCGTGCGCACTCAATTCACGACGCTATAAATACAGATCTTAAACGCGGCCAGCGGCTCAGCTAAAACGGCCACTTCCCCCGCGCGCGGCTGTCGCTTCCCCTCCGCCCGGTTGTCCGGTGCAATCCCATTTGCAGCAAATCACAATCTGTTTCCCCGGCGGACCCGGGCCCGCCGCCGCCGCGCACTCTATGAAGAAGCTGCGTTAAACTGATCTGCGTCTTCAGACCCGCAGCGGTGGGTGACGCGCGTCGTGTCCGCGGGATCCAGGCTCGGGGTGAGAGGGGACCTGACCCGGCCCAACACCTATTGGAGTCACACTCCAAGGGCAACCGAGTCCCGACTGGAGTCATACGAGTACACACCCTACGGCACGAACTTGATCACCCAATGGGTCAAAACGTTCCTCAGAGTCGACGGGCCACTCATAAGGTCAAAACCACGCCCGTGGTGTAAGGGTATTCCGTCTGGATCGTGAGGCCACTGCCCCTCTGGATCCGCCTGAGTGCCCCGAAGACGGGAGAAGCTCTCACCCTCCTCCATCACGGATCGAACACGGCGTCCTTGGCCTAATTCCCATCAATCAATGAATTGCTGAAGCATGAATCGCGTCTTCGCGTAGTGACTGACGTAGCTGTGCTGAGAGGGGACGGCGCTTCGCGGACGGATTCCCGCGGTTCAAGCAGGGATGACAGGAGCCGCTCGTGCGGATACACAAATCCATTTGAGAGAGCGAATTGGATGAAGAATCCGGATCTAGTGGAGGCGCCGATCAGGCCTTAGCCTCTGACACCAACAAAAAGAATTGGCCACCCTGATCTTGTTCTGCACATGCGATTTTGTTCACTTAACAGGTCAACCAAAGGAGTTTTGCTCCTCCACCTCAGCCCTTGATCCGCTGGAGTTCACACGGGTGGTTTCGTCATCCTAAAGCAAATCTTATTCTTCTTTCACGAAGCAGAGATCATTGCGTCTGCGGGGCACGCATGAGCTCGCGTTGTTGATGTAGGAATGTGTGTGATCGTGCAATGGATAGAGACTGGAGGTTCATGGAGAGAGACCATTGCAGCACCAATCACTGATCCCTTGCTTTGATCCATGTCTTCCCCAGTGTAAACGTGGCTGTATAATAAAGTCTTCAGATGCAGCTCCGTTTTCTGTGCTCAGATCCTGGTTCGTGTGCGACTCGTAGTTTGGCGCATCAAAACTCCAGACTCGTGGAACAGCAAACCTTGACTCACTGAATCCCGAGGGGTGTGGAGGTGATCAGAAACTGTATCCCCGTGTTCAGCTCCTGTCATCAGCGCTGGCGCAGGTTGACGCATCGGCATCTGACAGCTCTGTGCTGATTCCTGTGCCCGTGCTCCGGCGCACACCTGATCTCACATCCAGGAACCCGAGATCCTCCGTCAATCCGCGGCGCTCCTCGTGTTTCCGCCGTCAGTAGGAACAATCGAGGAGACGGCAGGGGGGAGTCGCGCGACCTCCTCTCTCGGTGACGCAGACACGCGTCTCCGTCACTTCCGGTGTGGCGCTGTGGAGGAGTCACGTGGTGATGGCGTCCGGTGGATACAGGGGGCGCATGTGGGCAAAACCCCCTGACAAGCGAGAAAGGTTTCAACCTGCCAGCCTCGTTCACAATTTTTTGTCTCTGCGTCAAAAATGGGCCTCTTTGAACCTTGCTCCCGGAATCCCTCAGGGGGACGGTCAGATATAAGGTTCCACAGGAAAGGGCATTCTGCATTCATCTTTTCAATTGGAAGCATTTTTAGAAAAACCATCAAAAAGCAAAACAGAAGGGCAAACAGAGAAAGTGTGTCATTTCACAAAGTCTTTGTGGCACATCCCTCTCCACAACGCAAGTCAACAGAACGTCACACCAGCACGCCTCCCCACAATGCGTGTGTTCACCACGCTACACTTTTCTATCTGCTCCCAACAACATTTCTACATTTTCTCTTATCGGACATCTCCATGTCGACGTCCGCGCCCATTTCGCCCAGAACCCGACATGCTGCAGCCGGAAGCTCGCAGCGAGACGCCGGCATCGCCGTTCATTTGTCAGCTCGCGACACCGCCCGGGCCTCTCCGCAGTCGAGTTTGTCAGCTCCAAGTGACTAATCTCCGGGGGAGAGTCGTTCAGACTCGCGTCGCAGACACGAGGACCCAGCGACGGACCCAGGGTCCGCTCAGGGGGAGACAAGAGACAGATTCAGCACTGGTTGGCAGTTTACTCTCGCTGCAACAAGTGCGGTGAATTTGGAGGCCTTTGAGAGTACGGGCCCTACCTCCAGCGGAGACCCAGGATTCGGCTTGCAACCTCCATGGGCGCGGAGCGGATCCAAACCTGACCACAATTTCCCACTCCTCATGTTGCGATGCAAAGCGTTTCTAGACGAATACGCCCACCCTCCACGCGAATTTGAGAAGTCTGCCCCTGATGTCTTCCTGTAGTTACGTTGTTGCAAAAGTTCAGAAGCACCACGTGTCTGATGGATCCGCCTCGGAGTCCCCGAATTCATACGTCACGAACTTCGGACGCAAAAAGGTCCCCAGGTGTTGAGCTCAAGGGCTGAGTCCCAATTGAGCACGACTTGTTTTTCAATCCATGTAGAGCGAAACAGTCTCTCGTTCAGAATCTGATGGCAGTCTGTTCAACACCATGTAGTCTCCACCGCCCTGCAGTCTCCCTGCAGTCCACAGTATGGTTCACGAGCGGCGAAAAAGAGCCGCCATATCACGTCCGAGCGCCGATCATAAACCAGGTGCGGCCGTCAGCAGCACTTAACGTTGTGACACCGGGCTCGTCAGATCCAGAGGACGGACCACGCGGGGCTCTTCACACCCAGAGCGCAGTGGTTTATCTCCCTCTGCATTATGCAGCACCCCCCGGAAATTACACACATCCGACACACAGGGTAAAGGCCAGTTGATTCCTGGCACTCGCCATGCGGAGAACACACGTCTGGCCGTTGGTCTCTGTCCCCAGTGAGCGCTTGATGTTTTATGTATGCACTGCTCACCAAGGACAGAACGCTTGGAACGCACACCGAGATGCTTTCTGCACGACCAACAGAACCTAGATTCGCGAGAACCGACCTGTGATTTCAGCATGGGCCCTTGGCCCGCCTGACGTGCACGTTTGCGCGTCTCCACCTTGGCTAAAACGAGATGCATTTTGACATGTTTCTGGCCCAAGGCGCGCGACTCGAATCGGACAGATCCTCCACGGGAAAGGAGATTCCCCTTCCATTTCTCGTCTAGACAGGGTCTAAAGAGCAGAGCTTCATTGATTCGGAGTCGGTGATCTCTGCGCCCGAGTTGAGCGCCGTATCGCTCCTGTTTATGCTGTATCAATATAGAGTCGCTCCCAGCCGCACCTGCTCCCACGGTCCAGGGGCGGATCCAGGGTGTGGTAGGGGGTTCGCCGCATGGGGCACCAACAGACGTTTACACTCCAACCCTCCAACATGTGTGCTACAATGTGTGTTCTGCAGATTTGATGCTTCTGTTGACATCGTCTCTTGCTCGAGCACACACACCCACACACGCAAAAGAGAATAATTGGTGGTGGGCTGATGTATTCAATATTTGATGCTTTCCACAGGTAAAAATTACGAGCCCTTGACCCCCAAAACACAGCCATTCTTCTCTCAATTCTGCACCTCCGAGGCTCGGCCCCCGATTGAAACACAGGTTGGTTCCCCCGACCACGACCCTGGATCTTCCACAGCACCGTTCCTCCCTCCAGCTGATTCGTCCCACTCAGGGACCAGTCCTCACGTTGCGTGGCACCTCGGCCCAGCCGGAAATTAGCGCGATGTTCCCAGAAATAATTCATAAACCCGCGCCCCGCACTGAGGTCCGTCTGACGAGACTGAATTGCAGATCGCACCGCAGAGGGTCCTGAGTGGGCCGCGGGGAGATGTACGCAGCGGGGCTGCTGCGCCTCCAAACTCATTGCTCTATTGTGCGCACTCCAGATAAACGTCACGCGTTCATTCACATCAAAAGGTCATTTGCGTCCGAATTGCCCAGATTGGATCTTGGTCCTGCGGAGGCAGACGAGGAAAAGTGCAGCCGCAGTTTCTTTCTGCTGAGGCAGGAGAGTTTGCAGGAAACCATGGTTACCACGATCAGCCCGCGGGCCCCCGGGGTCTCACCTCTGGAATTTGTTTTTCTCGACAGCAACGCCGCTTTTAGTGGTTTTCGACGCCTAATTTTGAAGGATCTTCCCATCCATCTCAAGAAGGCCAAGTCCGCATGTCGGTAATGTTCACACCAACTGCGCTGCGTCCCTCCACAGCAACATGAGCGGTGCCTTCTTGGCGACGGCGCAACCGAAAAATAACTCCATGGAGTTAGCGGTGATTCGAACCCAATTATCGCCCAGATGATGTCATTCCCGTGCAAAAAAAGTAGCCCAAAAGGAGCCCAAAAGGAGCCCAAAAGTAGCCCAAAATTTTAAACACGATCAATCCGCAAACGAACCTCACCAAAAAAGTCATAAATGCAATGCCAAATTACCATAAAAAGGAATTAGCAATCCGTCAAAAAAAATTTCCAACTTTTCACAA
>JAAUXT010152564.1_pt1 | contig 41778 bp, 39 predicted proteins | sample 7278171 | NCBI WGS metagenome assembly JAAUXT01 (sample SAMN14350112, study PRJNA611818) | marine sediment metagenome | isolation source: surface marine sediment (1.8m) | place: French Polynesia: Moorea | collected 2018-08
TAATAATATATTTTTTTTATAATACAACAAAACAAAAAACAAACCAAAAACCACCACAACCCCCCACCACAAAACCCCCCCCCCCCCCGCGCGCGCGCGCGCGCGCGCGCGCAGAGAAACCCGTTCAAACTGGCCACTTGTCAATTTTTGCGCACAGAATCTGTGCGAAACTCATCTCTGGTGAAGAGTTTTCGGAATTTCATCAAGGCTGCTTCACAAACACCCGCAGCATCCAGGAGGCGCGAACCAACACTGACACATGTTCTTGTTTTGAAGCTGGACTCCGCGTGAGTTGTCTGGGTTGTCCCATCGTGTTTTGACACCGTGTTTTTCACACCGATGAACTTGCCATGAAATTCGAAATGGGCTTCTGTTGGGGCTCCGTCCTTTTGTCTCTTGAAAGCTTCAAGCTGTTCGTAGGGGGACTTGGTGAAAGGAACAGAGGCTTTTTTCTGTTCCTGTCCTTTGTCGGCAGGGCTATTGATCAGAGGAAGGCAGCGGTCGTTACCTCGCCTCTGTTTGTTTTCTTGATGGATGGGTTGCTGGTGTGATTCCAGCAGACGAACCGTGTTTTGGTGTGACCAGGGCCGGGCAGAAGAGCGAAGGCCAGAAGGATGTGGAGAAAGCCAACGTGTTCATTCCAAAAACACGAACCCAGGCAGCTGTTCTCTTTCCATCGGAAATGAACGGAAAACTCATTGCTCGGCTTTCGCCGATCACTTGCCATGCATGTAGCTGGGTAATGACCTTCCGCTCCTGCTGGAGAAGTCGAAAAACGAGCATTTGATACGAGCTCAGGGTGGAAAAGAGCTGAGTTTACTCTTACTTGTACTTGCTCTCCCAGTTACAGGCCCAACAGTTGAATTGCATTGGAGGTGAGCGATGCCAGAAAATATGAGTTTGTTTCAGCCTGTTTGTTGTCCTATGCAGGTGCATCTGCTTTCACCGAAGGCTAAACAATATGGAAAAGGGCAGCGTCAGAAGACTTTGATTTATTCTTCAGAAGTATGATGTTGTACGAGGGTCGGTAATATGCATGGTAGCCCCCACTAATAAGCCATCATTACTGTGACCATCGAACTAAATAATCTGAGCCGTAGATCATTTACCAGCGACCTGAAGGTGAAAGTTCACTGGCACTTGTTAGCCAGGTGAACCTGGGTGGTGTGTGTTTTTGAACTGACATGATCATTACTGCGAGGTTGTGTTTCAACACCACGATCCGTGGCCCAGTTGCTCGTTTCACAAGAACAATACACAGACATACTGAACGCTGATTCGTGAAATATTTGTGACTTAGGCAGCTGGGAGAAAGAACCTTGCTTGGAGAAGTGTACCGGTACGTATTTCGGATCGACCAGAAAACCCAATGTTTGACCAGAAAACAGACTCTCCTTGATGGTGCGACGCGGCTGGTTCTCATAGTCTCCGCGGAACTGGTGATAGTCGTCTGTGTCTCGTCAAGACTGCACAGAAAGGAAGCGGCTAAATCTCAGGCTGGTCATATTGTAGGCCGGACTTTCCTGTTTTGGCAATTCATGTCCATTCCCATGTGCTTGCCTTGTGCAGCCAACAATCTGTCGACTGGCAATAAGGCAGCTTCCAGGAAAGAATTTTCGTCCGTGTCGGAGCTGTTGCCGCCATCGACGGTGTCTTTATGTATTCAATGGATAGCTTGAGCAAGCTGTTTGCATAATGTAATCAAAGGCGCAGGATGTTGTTGAGACCTCTTCTGCCTGTTGAGCATTTCGCGACGTGCAACCACTTCCATCCACCTTCCATGTCTGCGTCCAGTGTGAATCCATGTTGCCCAGTGGATTCCCATGGAGCACCACAAGCTCACGAGGGTCCTGCGTTAGTCTCAACCTGAGAGGGACCTGGGTGTGAAACATCATCGTCGTGGACCAGGTTACATTGGCAGTGCTTTAAAAGGAATCTCTTTCGCTTGATTTCTCCGAAGGAATTAATGATTGGCTTCTTTGGACTTATTTGGAAATTCGTATGCGCAGCGATTGGCCTGTTGAAGCTGTTGTGTAATTTGATCAAGCGAAGGGGAGGGCTGCAGGCGCAGGGCTCTGAATACCGAGTTTCGTTCGTCCACCAAGCCAGGCGCGAAAAGGACCGTCTTGAAGTGCAGATTGAGAAAAGGCAATCAGAGAGATTGGTTCTGTTTGAGCTTCAACAGTTGAGAAATTCCTGGACACTTACAGGATTCCGGTGTCAAGAGCTTTGCGGGAATCGGCTTGAATGTGCAGCACATGGCCAGCTGGTTCTACTCCGTGTTCGACAAGAATTCAACACTGCATTCTAAAATGCATCGAAACCTTTTTGGGTGTGATTGAGATTGATACTGCGTACCAAAATGGTGATGTACCAATTTTGAGCAATCAAGTTTCCTGAGCGCAACTTCAATTTAAATCCCTGCAAATCAGATTATCAATGAAGCTTCCACCAAAGACAAAACGCTTCCAGGGAAGCGGCACATTGAGGTGGGGATATTCAGTACAGTCATGCCTGTCGTTTTCACGGAGCCAAATGCGAATGCAACTGATTCCATACAAACTGTAAAAGTTTGATTGCAGAATGCGAGGTTGTTTGGACGTCAGCGCGGTTTGTCCGCCTCATAGTCACGGAGAAAGGGCAAGTTGAGAAAGGCGGTAACAGAAAAGATGGCCAGTAATCTGGGAGATTGCTTTGTGGCTCTGCTTCATTCAGAATTGGACTCGCATAGGTGCTGAAGAATTTATGATCTGTGGTCAAGGGAGATATGAGGTGAAATAGTATTGAGCAGCTTTTTTCCTTCCTCGAGGCTATTTCCTTGACATTTCTTGCTCTCTGTGTGGCATTGTATTTCTTACCGAGATTATGTGATTTCAGGACAGACAGGTCTGGCTGAATAACAAAAGGCGTTTCTTTTGAGGGAAAGTTCATTGTGGTTTCTCCACCATATCTGTGTGCTTTAACAACGGGTTTATGACTTGGAAGCCGTCAGGCTGAGACAGATTTCTTTGGGACCGAGATTTGCAGCGAGCTCGTTTTGTGTTTGAACAAGGTCAGACTTCTTCGTGTCAGTTTCTCTTGGCACATTTGCGCACACAAAATTCACCCGTGTACAATTGATGGGTTCCAACCAGGTATTTCATTCCACTTTTAAGAGACGTTCGTTGTACGTTTGTGAGATCACAGGATTCTTTCAAAATGTCGTTGTTGAAGGTTCCCCTTTCGAACATCGAAATAGTTGTCTGGCATTCAGTGAAAGGCTTGGATACGAGAACGAGAAGTTTCGTTTCTCCGCTGATTCAATTCTGGTGTGTGTGAACATGCCCAATTTCTCGCCAATGGTCCCTTGTGCTTTTCTTGCGTCAGTTTGCATCATATTTTCTGAACACTGTACACTTAACCTTTGTGGATACCTGTTTTTGCGGGAAACGTATCCGCTTGAAGCTCTTTCGCAACGTGCTAATCTAAGTGCCTGAGTGTTCCTTGCACATCAGCTGTAGAGCAAGCTATTCAAAACATCTTTCTCTGGAAGTCTGCACGCAGCTTTCACTCGGCTTCGCCATCTGCGTTGAATACTGTTTGGGGGGAGATTACTCGTTGGTGACCAGATTCATCTGCTCCTTTGAAAGGCGGTCGTTGAACTGAAGATCTGTTGAAATGATCTGCACGAGCAGTATCGACACTTGAAATGGATGGAAACCAGTTCCGCCGAGTATCCCGACACTTGCTCATCACTGCCTTCCCTGATGTGGGCAGAATCCTTTGATCCTGCAGAGGCTCGTACTGATTATTTCCCTGAACCTTCCCACCTATGGACCGAATTCCGAAGTCCATGGGCCTATCAGTGAAATGATGCTTCTCCCAATAACCACCAGCCCGATAACCCTGCCAGCTCTCACTGCGGACTCCTGAGAATTGGCATCCGCGGAGAATGAATGATCGTCCTTCCAGTTTTGTGAACAATTTCAAGGGTTGATGTACGCGAAGCACTCATATGGTATGAAACAAGGCCACAAGATATCTGCAGACCAACCATTTTCTGGCGCACTGCAGCGCCGCTTGAAGCTGATGAGTTCAGTTCTGGTCTCAGGCCCAGGAACGGGTTGAGCAAACATCTGGGAAGATAATGCGTATCAGCGGAACCGTGCGAGGTATCATTCCAGAACATTTAAGTGCTCCCGGAACCTTCTCCACCATTTCTTTCGAAAGGGTTCGTGTCTAACTCTTGGTGGAGTGTGCTTTTATAAATTCAACACACATCCAGCTTGGAAGCATCAGCGTTTCTTCCAATGTTGATTTACTGTGGAGCGATATTTACCTCCGCCGAGTTTCAACATGTACTGATAGCATGGTGCAGCTGCGATAGCCCCGAATGATTTGATTACCGCCGAGTGCTAACTGCGCGAACGAAAAGAAATTTTGAAGGTGCCGAGAAGGCAGGCGGGAAAAGTAGAGTTGTTTGCTGCCTTTGCACGTGAGTTGTCTCTGCTGCAGAAAGAATGGAAAGATCTACGGGATGAATCTGGTGCAGACTCCACCTGCAGCTAATTGCACAGGAAAAAGAAATGAGGACTGAGCGTTGAACACGCGAAATCATTCACACACGTTACAACGACGTTTGTTCCCTTTTTGGACGCAAGACTTCTCTCACCCTTTGCCTCGTGTGAAAGTGGATCAACAGAACTGGTTGCCTTCGTCATCTGGTGCACCTGTTCATTCAGAAATCAAGACTGCTGACGGTTTGAAAGAAAAGAACGAAGTCGAACCTCTGACCAAACGGTGTCAACCAACTTGAAGAACCCTTTTGCTCTGTGTGTTTGCAGGGTGCAGGAGATCTTCGACTGGATCTTCGAGGTGGAGGACGATGCGGGCGAGGAGGACCCGGGGCGCATCGTGCTCAGCCTCGAGTACGAGATGGACTCCAAGAACAAGGAGACGTACGGCTCGACGGAGAACAAGGTCGTGGCGCAGGTGCACATCCAGCACGACAACGTCTTCACCATCGTCCCCGTCATCAAGGTCAGTCAGAATCTGAGCGCGTTCAGCATTTGGCGTCACAAGTGTGAGCACAAACAGAAGTGCTCAGAGGAACACTAAATTTTAAAATGATTGAATTTTATGTGAAAATACCAAAGCCCTTGATGGGACATGATGAGATTTCGGAGAACTTTTGTTCGTCAGGCTGTGTTTTCGTGATGTCTTTTGAGAGGAGTTTCTCCGATGAATCATGCGAATTAGGCCTGGGATGTTGGACGTAACAAAATGCATTAGTGCATGTTAACCAATCAATTGAGCAAGCAAAGGAACAATGGCAGGCAGCTCGGTGTTTCATCTATTTTCTGACACGGATTTCAGAGTGATGTGAAATGAGATTGAAAAGAGTGAAAGCAAATTGACAAGTTGATGATCAACTAATGGAACCGCTTATCAAGTGCTGTGATTCCATTGAGCTTCCAGTGTTGAAGAAGACTGAACAACAACCAAATTGTTTTCGAAGAAAATGCTTCCTAAATGGTTGTCAGTGCTTGTGGAAACAGATGACGAAAGAAATGCAGTGACCAAAAAGAGCTCAAATGTCTGAAAAGAAAAACTAAACAAAGAACTTGACAAAAGATGCGTGTTTCGCGTCAACGTGAGACGGCCGAACATCCGGATGCGTTTGCGGGTTTTCATGTCCTTCGGAATCTCCTGCTTCGAGTGAATCGCGGGAGACGAGCGAAAACAATGGAGCGCTAATTCGGCCCCCGAGGGACGTTGGTTTGGCTCAATGGACTGTGAAATGAACAGACTGGAGGCTCTTTTGCTAAAATTGTCACGAGACGCCCACACCTGACGCTGAAAATAAGATTCCTGATTGTCACAAAAAGAAAACGTTTGAACGATCTTTTGTGGTGATTCAGTTCAGTGATGGAAGACGCCTGAAAAGTGTTTGGGTTGAGCGAAAGCCGTTGCGCCCAACCAATGGGCTGAGACTCTCCAAATAATCATCGGTATTGATCATGGACTGACCGGCGGTCTCTCGGGGGTGCAGATGCACATTGAGAGGATCAGAGTTCAGTCTGGTCCCCACATAGATATCGTGTTATTGTTCCACTATCATTGAAAGGGGAAGCCGTTTAATCTGGGAAAGCGTATTCCCAGGAGGGAGAAGCCGGGCGCACTGCGTCGAGGGAAATGTGTCATATCGCGAATGGGAACCAATTGGTCTGCAAGATGCATTTTAGATTGTTCATTGATGATCCCTCGCTGCGGTACCTACCCCCAAGTGGAGAAAAGAAGAGGCTTTTGTTTTCATGAATGCCTCAGCGAAACAGATTGGAAGTTAAAAAAAACTAACTGACTTTTCAATACCTTGAATCTGCCCTTTTCCAACTTATAGGAAGTCGCGGTTCGCAGCATGAGCTATGCGCGCATTGGTGAGTCGACATGTTGACTTGGCACCGCCAGTCCCACTCAAGTATTGTGGGTGAGCGCATTTTGTGTTCTGTAATTGGGTCCCAGTGGTTGTAACGTCGTGCGCGTGTTTGTGCGCAACACGTGCGACATTTGCAGCACGTGTGTCATTTCACGCGCGGTGCTTCCGAGTCTCTGGAATGTGAAATATTCTCCGTGTCTTTCAATGTACACGAGTACCTGTTGGACTGGGAAACGAAGAATCTACACTCGTCCGTGGAGCGCGCGACGTGATTGTTGTTCGCGTGTTTGTAACCGCGACAGATTGTTGTCAAAGGTACTGGCCACGTCAGGTTTCAATGATCACTGAAAAGAATTTCTCCAAGCAATTTATAGTGTCAGTACATTTTTACACAGGCTCGCTCTTTGGAGCGAGCCTTTGTTGTGCGCTGGCAACAGGGGGGCTGTGACGATCAATCAGCCTGATCGTTTCTTGCCAGAGCGGGGTGTGACCAATGAACAATGCGATGGTGCTCACCCCCGTAACAACCAAAATATTCTCAGCAGTGATCACCACACCGGGTCACGGTCAGACAGGTACCAGAAGGGTGGGGTGACCACAAACGTCAGGAAATCCACAGTGGTGATCATCCTCGTGTTCAAAGCTCTGCTGTCTTCTTGTTTCTCAAAGTCTGCCACACTCTTTTCTTCCTTGAATTGCAGGTTGTCAATTTTCGCTCACCAAGTCCTTATTCATGTTCCATGACGGTCTCGAAACTGGCATTGTTGCAACTGATGGACGCGGACTGTGGAGAGCAATAAATTTATCCCCACAGGCCGCGTAAAATTATGCACATCGCCCTTTCATTCATTTATTTTGAAAATGGGAAAATCAGATGCAAAATCTTCAGAGGATAATTTGAAGTGGATGGTTATGAATATATTATGAGTGATAATGAAAAGAACCTATTTACACACGGACTGAGTGGCATTCTGCATCACACCCGCATTGAAAGGGAATGAAACTTCCTCTCTCGAACGGCCACAGCTTCAATGGAAGATTGTGGAATCGAAATGAAACATCAGATGAGAGGTTACACCTCAAATTTATCAAGCGCTCTGAGCTAATCAAGTTTTCCACACGAAGAAAGAATATTTGAGTGCGTGTCAAGCCTCATTGTCTGGCGTGGATTTCTGCGAGTGTTTTGTCGCCTCCCAATTGCGTTCTTTTGGCTGCATTCGATTGAATTGTGTGTGTGTGTGTGTGTGTGTGTGTGTGTGTGTGTGTGTGTGTGTATTCTGTCATGTTTACACTCATGTTCTCCAAATTCTTCAGCAGTTTCATGATTTGGGAAAGACGCCAAGTGAACCGCTGTTTTCCGTCCTGGAGTCGAAAGATTTACACGCTGAGTGATCAGAGGGAGTTTCACTTACGAAGAAACAAATGAAAGCAAGGCTGACTCGGCTTACTTTGCTTCAAATCCTTCGAATCCCGCTTGCGGTGATTGCAGGAAGCACATTAACAGATGAACAGGAACTGCCAGTACCAGTTGAGCCACAGATCCTGGTTGATGAATGTACGCACTGCGGATGGAAGGAAATTGGTTGTGTCTGTCCAAACAGGTCGAGCTGGTCTGACGATGGCGTCGTGGGTATTCTTGAGGGGAAATGACCCGGAGCTGGCGAAATAATATTTTTACCATTCAGAGGATAAGTGCAAAGGAAGACATTCAAGACACGCCTTGAAAGTTTGCGTTGACAGACATTGCCTTGTCCCAAGTGTAACCCGCATGTTTGGATGATTGTTCGCTTTGATTCTTGCCGACCAAGAACTTTCGGTGTCCGGAACGAATTCGGAAACAGACGTGGCTGGAATGTCTCTCTCCGTTGTGAATCAGACAAAATGCAAATTGGTGACTGTGACAGTTTGACACGCCAAGTTTGATGTGCCATTGCTTTCGCATTTTGTTCATCAGTATTCTTTCCCAGTCACGCTTCTGAAGCGTTCGTTGAATACCAGTAAGGAATCATGAAAGAACTGTTCCTTGCCTGCAGCCAACATTGGTTCGTTTGCTTGTTCTCGATTGTCCCCTTCAACGTGACAAAATATTGCGAGATGAAACATTCCCCCAGCAGAGCATTCTCCCCACCGCAGGAAATTCTCGTTGCCTGTCTCGGTTGATTGAAGTTTATGAGTCTGTAATTTTGTTTGTAGACCACGGACCTGGTGAACACGGCGATTCTGACGGGACGCACGCAGAGCTGGTCGCTGCGCATCTACTCGCTGACACAGACGGGCTACGTCACCGACATCACGTCGCAGACGACGTGCCACTCTGGACAAGAGGACGTGCTCAAGGTAAATGCAGCCACGTTGGTTGGGAAGCAGATGCTGCACTTGGAAGCGGAGGATTGTTTTGGGGGGAACTGACCAAGAAGGGATGATTGGAAGACTTGGACGGCAGCTGTTCCTCAGGCCCTCGGAGTCGAGTTAAAATGTGGTGTCTTCACGGTCAATCTCCTAATGCAAACCTGTTCGCCCTGTTCTTTGAAGAAGGCAAATATCGAATGCAAGAAGCGATGCGGAGAATGAGATAGGAGCTACAAGTGACGTGAAGTGGGCTGTGAGGGCGCAGCGCGGTTTGCGAATCGGCGCTAAAACGCGAGGAGTATGCTGACCGGCGCGGCGGAGCCTCTCAAGTCGAGATCTGGTGAAGGCCGATAATCGAGTTGGGTCCCATGTAATTAGAAGCAAAATTGGAGTTACTTGGCCGTGAATTGGTGAGTTCTCTGGAAAATCCTACATGTCCAGCGCTGTGGTAAAGAGTGCATTTTGTGTGACGGACAAGTCCTTGAACAGAAAGAGGGAAAAAACCTAAAGATGTGACTGCAACGCGACAAATTGTTGAGTTGTCTGGTCCCGTTGATCAAGCTGACTCTTCCGAAGGTGAAGCAGTGTTCCACTGCGACAAGTACGAAGACTCAGGCTGCGGCAGCTGCATGTTGCGTGGAAATAGAATTCAATGATTCTCACCACGGTCCTTCTCAGACGGTAATCAAGGACACGGGGCTGTGTCTACGGACTGGCGGAGATGTGAGGCGCGTGGGTAATCAGAACTAACGAACCTGAAGCTTGTTTCATCGCATTCTGAGCCCGCTGGTAGACAGGATGAGGGATTCTTCTGAAGATTCCGTTGCTGCTTGATCGTGGGTAGGAGTAAAGCCGAGCGAAGCCGGTCATTTTGCTTTGTTCTCCACCAGAACATGAACCTGAGCATGAGACCTTTGACCTGGCGAGTTGTGTGCAAGTGTGAGCTTTCATGTTTGCACAATTGTTGCTTGAGCTCGTGTCGCGTCGTTCTGGATCATGTGACAGGGACTGGTCAGAGGAGCTTTGTGGGGCGCCAGAGTGTGCGAACTGGCACAAACTGGGCCTTTTTTTCTCGGCCGTTCAAGTGCCGTCTTGCTGAAAACAGTTTTCTGTTATTTTCATCAACATTGCCGGCTTGCCTCGTGAACGTGAAGAGCAACATCGCTTGCCATAAGTTACCGGTACAAGTGTGTGCGTTTTCAGACTGTCCAGGTTAATTGGTGACACATCCCTCCCATGATCTCTCTCATTGTTGGTTGAACCCCACGGCCGCACCATTCCCCGATGATTGGTTGAAATCCAAGGTCCACCAAAGCCCCCACGGTTGGTTGGACACCCCCTCCCGCGCATGCACACACACACACACACACACACACACACACACACACACACACACACACACACACACACATAGAGTTGCCCAGCCGGCACTCCCGTGTTCAGCTGCCTCCACTGTGGTTGGTTCCACAGAAACAAAAACGACAAGTTCTTGCTTGTGAATCGGAATCGCAACTTTTTTCCGATCGTGGTTTGACAATTTCTAGATTCTCGAAAGTACAGTCATTTCTGTACACTTGTGTATGAAATTACATTTGCCTTGAGGTTATGTGTACACAATGTGACACGCTGTTTGATCCATGTGTAATTAATCTCTGTGTAAAAATAACGATGCTGTGGGAGGCCCTTTCATGAACTGAAATGGTGAAATGCTACCCTCTCTTGGTCACAAATCATTTGCTGCACTTCTGCCTTCTCGTAGCTAGTGATGTTTACCAGAAAACCTGTTTTGACCGTTTGTGTTTGCCGATTGATTCTGTAATCTCTTTGCACCGTTGTGACATGACGTTACAGTGCTGATTGTTGTTGGTTTCAGGTTGCTCAGTCGTGTAATCTGGTCTACTTGGATGGTTCGGAGAGCCAAGGCTCGGCGAGTGTCAGCGTCATTGCGAAGTACGGGCGGCACACCAAGTTCCTCTTCTTCAAGGTCTGGGCACCTGAGTTCCCGCTCGATATCGATCTGGCCGACAGCAGGCTGAGCCAAATCAAAGGATGGAAGGCACCGCAGCACACTCGACAAAGGCAAGCATGAGTACCGCGTCTCAGACTTGAACGAGGCTGACAAGAATATTGTTGCAGGGCTCAAGTAGGAGCTCCTGATTTGTGCGTGAAAAGCTTTTGACACCGAAAGGGAAAAGTCGATGGAGATCATTGTGTGAAAGATTTTAAGACGAGCGCAAGAACAACGTGCACCGCGTCACACGAACGAGACGCACTGAAGCCCCTGTTCCTTTCTAATTCCACCCCGTTCATCCGATGGTTCATTCTTTTCAACTGATCGTTGTTGTCTCCTCGTGCAGAATCACGCGGGGGGCGGACTTCGGTTTGCTGACACACCCGGGTCTGCTGCACCAGGAGGAGTCGTCGCGACCCGAAGACTTCACCACCACCTGCCACCTCCGCTTCCAGCAAACCCAGGTCGAGGTGTACGCGCACTACAGGGTCCCCGACGACAACAAAAATCAATTCCTTGTTCACAAAAAGGTACCTCATGTCCCTTTATCAACATCCTTGTCAACATTCTTTCTGCAATCGTGGTCTGAGATGAGATTTGTGGACTCTGGGGGGCTTCAATGGAGATGACTTTATTTGTTGTGTTGCAGGCTCAGATACGAGTGACAGATTTGGTGAACGACAAGCTGCGCATCGCCGACACCAGCATCGCGACCCTGAGCGGCACCGTCGTCGAAGGCGTCAGTCCTGGTCGCACCGAAGTTCAGGTCTGCTCCTACCACAGGGAATTTTCACAGACAACATTGTGATGGAGATTGGGTCTTGATCCCATGTGTATCCAGGGAGGAGAGGAAATTGATTTGACTTTGTTTGCTCGCAGGTCTTGTCGCGACTCGGTCGCGTGATTGGGGCGAGGGAAGTGAAAGTCGGCAATAACAAGGTCTCCATAGAGCGTCTCAATGTGGACGTTGTGACTGGGTTAGAGATGGACGTGCACACAGAAGCGGCTCTGCCCGAAACTCTCGTTGCTCATCTCACAAGAAAGGAGAAGCTCACCCAGAAGTACCAGGTCTGTAGCAGCGGCCGGGGCTAATTACTCAAAGCCAAGAGTCTCCACTTAAAAGGCTACAACATCGTAAAAAGGAAACGTGCCGTTCTGCAACATTTATGAGATTGCTTCACAAAGAAGCGGCTTGAATTATTTAACAAAGGACAACTGAAAGAACAGCTGAGTTGACTCATTTGTTGTTGTAGGAGGGGGTGTTGGACGTGTCCGTGCAGTTCGACGACGGGAGTGTCATGCCACTGCGTCAGCTGCCTCCCAAAGACTATTTCCTGGACGTAGATACTCTGAACAACCACGTTGTCGCTTTTGGACGACCCACGCCAAATGATCAACCGAGAATAATCGCCCTGGGTCAAGGTGCGCAAACATAGCGATTTCAACGTGAACAATCTCAGCGTGTGAAGCCTTTAGTATCTCCCAAGTATTTCGTGTGAGGTTTCCACGATGACAAGTGAAGAATGCTCAAAGCCGTTTTCTTTGAACTGCAGAGAAGTAGTGACGCACCTTTCTGATAAAATCAATTATTCCCGCAGGCAAAGGAGAATTGTTGAAGCTGTCATTGGAATTAGGCGACGCTTGTCAGAAGAAGAAATCCCGACCACTTGCTGTCAGCTACGTGTATATTGATGTCGATTTCTCAAAGCAAGTCGAAGTAAGTTACCTTGAGCATCAGTACATTCACAAAGCCAAGCTGGCTGTCTTCACAGTCTGTGCAAAGCTCGTTTTGCTGAAATATTGATCGACAGAATCCAATTTGAGAACGTAAAAATTAAATAAAACCGTTTGATTGCAGGAGGGACTTCAGAGTGATGGCCACTATCCTTACGACAACAGAGCCGGCGGCAGAACGGCGGAATCAGGTGAGCCTTCTGCGAGCAAAAGGGAGATTCATTTTGTCTCTGAATGGAACAATCGCTCGTGCTAGTGAAGGTCAACTCTGACCTGGAGTTTGATTGTTTTTGTTACAGAGAAAGAGAAGAACCAGAAGGAAGCGATGGAGGTGAAGCCGCAAGCACCGGACATGCGGGAGGAGAGCGACGAGCACGACGGTCTCAACGGGGCAGTGCCTGTCGACGAGAGCTTCGCGAGCGACATGGACCTCGAAGACCAAGATGCAGAGGCAAGTCCAATTCGCGGCACAAATTACCATGTGTGTTTCTTCTGTTCCAAAATCGGGCAAAATTTCTCCAAAAGTTTGTTTCAAGAGACACCAAGAAAAGAACCCTCGGTGGCTTGAGATCACAACGAAAGCAGCCATGAATTGAAAATTTCCAATCACAAATAATCATGAACCGAAAATCCGTTTGGAAATGTCCTTTGCTGCGGGATAAATTTTCAACGGGAAGTTGCTGCGAAGCTACTCCCCTCCTGACGTGTCTTCAGGATCCAGTTGGAGACTGTGGTGTTCGTTGCAGGTGTTCGCGCCGAACCACGAGGCGCAGCAGCAGCACGTGTCGGAGACGCGCCGCATGAGCGCGCTCGAGATAGGAATGTACGTGCTGCTCGGCGTCTTCTGCCTCGCCATCACTGTCTTCGTCGTCAACTGCATGGTGTTCGTGTGGCGATACCAGAAGAAGCGCGTTCCCTTCTACACGGAGGGCCAGTCGTCAGTTCAGAACGCGAGCGACTGGGTGTGGATAGGCAAGGCGACGCTCGAGCGCAACTCAATAAATACCGGTTGTTCACAGACTCTGATGCCCGAGGCGGATTTCAACGGGAATCGCAACGCGAACGCGCCCGGCGCGACGTCCACGCTGCACCCGCGGAGCGGGTCAACGAGCGCGCGTAGCTCAGGGGTGAGCGGCAGTGGGGGCACTGGCAGCAACAGGAACAGTTATGTCTCAACTTACAAGGGTTCCGAGTGTAGCATCCGCATCACCTCCAACCCGCATCCCGAAGCAAACCCCAGCACCAGCAAAGCGGGAGCGGACGGCGGCGCCTCCACGCCCGCAACCGCCCCCGCACCCCCAGCGACGCCCAAAGCGACAGAGCGTCTGCAGCGGTCGCCGTTGAACGACGACGATATTCCACCAATCGACGGCGTGGAGGACATGACGGACGACGGCGAGGACCAAACGGAGGAACCGCTCGTGCCGCCGCCGGTGCCGCCCCACGCCCCGAAACCCCCGCAGCTGCCCGCCGACGGCGCCAACCCACCCTCCGGAGAGTGCTTCGATTGGGACTATGAGCAAATGGGAATGACTTACGACCAGTTGATGGATTATTTTGACAACTTAAAAGAATCCACAGCATAGTGACTGTGACTGAAAGCCAGTTTACGTGAATATCTCAACAAAGGAACGCGCTGATGTGTTCGAAATGGATGTACCTCATTGTGATTTGATGGATAGTAGTGCAAATCATGCGGAAATCCTGTGTACTCAAAACCTCAACCATAATCGCGAATAGAAAATATTTATTGCCCTCGCAGTGAATTGCGAAGCAGGAAAAGTGATTCCAACTGAAGGACTTGACATTCTGCTCATAACTCTTTGCCAGCGTGGCGGAAATGTAAAGACGCGGACCCATTTCATTTTTTTTCAGGCAAAAAGTCGGAAGAAATTTCCCCTCCTGCTTGTGACATACTTCATGTGACTGTTATGCAACTTTGACCCACAATTTTAAATTCACAGTGATTGTACAGGAAGAACGACATCATCGTTATGCTTGTAGCTTTATTGCTGTTGTGGAATTGGTCTCCAACATTGTGAATTTCAGTGCACAAGCCTTAGACGTGAACAGTATTTTCAGTTTGTACAGCAGATGTACATAAGATGGATCTGAGTTGATTTCTCACAGACTCGACGAACATCAGCAAGTCGCCGACACACTCGGCCCCGCCTGATTCGAACGCCTCAAACAAAAATTTGAATTGGTACAAATTCCAATGAGCAATTGAATTCAATTTTGTCTGTATCAGTGGAAAGAAAATGGTCAACAGCATCTGTTTGAATTGGCCGAAATTTTGAATTGTTTGGTTTGGAATTGTTTTTGTTGTTGATGGCTTGTTGCCATCGCGAAAGAACAAGTTTGGAACAGGTGAGATCAGGTGTGTTTGAAACTTTGTGAAACGTGCAATCGCATTTTGTGCCATAATCGTTTTGTTTGACTGCTGCAAAGTCAAAATGATGCGTTGTTGAGGGTAAATCTACACAAGAACGGAACCGATCTGAAGCTTCCCTGTCGAGTAAAGATCTGCAGTTGGCCTGTCCCATCGCGAAAACCTTTGTCTCAAAATTTGAAGAGTCGCTTCTCTGCATCAGAATCTCAAGGCATCCAACTGACTGACAGAATCTGTCGAACCCGTCTTTTGGTTGATCACACTGCCACTTTCTCTCGAGATCTGATTGGCGTGTCGTTTTGCGAACAAAGCCGTTTGTGCTCGTGAGTTTCTGTCCGTGATACTTTTTGTATCTTTCCTCCAAACACCTCCAAAAATGGTGACATGATGTCTGTCTGCTTCGTAGATCAATTTCATGATGTCCTTCGGTGATGGACGCGACGGTAGAGCGTAATAGATCGGGTAGACTCCAACTGAAGTCATTTCTGTGATTATTCAGAGCACGTACTTTCTCTAATTTTGTACCCATTACACTGGGGCATTATCCAGCAACGCCTTTGATGTTTTCACTTGTTTCCAAAACCATGACACATTCAGCAAGGAGTATTTGAGTCATTTTGTTTCGTGCTATAGTTACGCGTACAGTTATTTTGCATGGTATGCTAAGAGTATTTGTTTCAGTTCGGTGCTGCTAAGGTATTACTAAAACGGTCGTTTCGAGTTTTGTTTTACAAACGTACGGATGTAATTCGTTCCTGTCAAACACAAGGCCTTCTACTTGCCTGTCAGCATCGTTTTGTTGTGTTTCTCCACATTTCACACCACACAAACACAACTCACCACCGACAGAAGGTGAAAAGTATTTATGCAAACTCCTGTTCAATTTACAATTTGACAAGAAACTCACATGTTGATCGAAAAATCTGGAAAGAATTTATCCGCAAAAGGCTACGTTGTCGAGATTTTTACACTCATTTCACACTTGTAAATTTTCTTCGATTCATTCATGTTTCAGTCTCCAGCGAATTCATGTCAAAAGCCGCAGTGAACACAGCGTGACACGATATTTGGTTGTACTGAAGATGCAACGCGTTCGCAATCTTGCGCAAAAGTATCGCCTTCGAATCGAGGGAAGCTGGAATTTGTGTGAATCGTTCACATACATGTTGTTGCATACATATTGTCAGATGATTTTAATTGATATTCACTGGTAGATTGTACATCTAGTGATATCCTTTTGCATTATTACTGACTTGTCAAAACAAAGCAACATTGTGTAAGTTTGCAAATCGCAAACTGCGTCACTTTTTTTCTGAAAATGCACTGATCAAACTCTTTTTTGTTGTTTCCTTAGGCTCACATGTTTCGGGTTTCAGACAGCACGAATAACTCGATGAGTTTTGTCGATTCGAAATTTATAAAATCAGTGTTCAGTGCACCCAACTTATCAATAAATGTTTTATTTTTTCATTTGCAGCGGTCTTGTTTGTGTTCCTTTTCCACAGCAAAACACGATCAGGCATTTCGTCTCAGCCGTCACGAGAAAGCGTAGCTTTGAAACTTGCGGGAGAGACTTTCCAGAAATGCATTCTCTGTTCTGCACACCATATGCAACTTTTATCACTCGCAGAGGTTATAAAGCAGTTAAAAGTGCTATGCAACACAATTCCAGCAAGTACCAACACTAGTTTATCCACGAGAAACCTGGTAGAAATCCTTGCTGTCCCCAGAAGCGACACTCCTCTTCGTGATACTTTGAAACAAAGTTCAGTTGACTGTCAATGACCGCTGTTCTGTCTGGAAACTTCGTCCAATTTCTCCACCTGCTGATCTTCCCACTTCTCACGAACTCCAGAACAGCTCTGCGAAGATTTTTCGAGAATTTTTTGTCGTCAGTGGTGATTGTATCCAGATACATGTCCGAGGTGCCGAAGAAAGTGATGAGGTCCCAGCCGCGGAAGGCGTATCGCTTCAGGGAGCCGTGCTGGTTGACCGGGCGCGACGGAGCCGACGTGATGACGTAGCGGTAGATCGGGGAGCGGAAAGAGCGCGACATGTCCCGCACCAAGTCGTCCAGAGGACAGATAGCGCGGATGTCGGACACCATACTCGTGAACTGGTATTCCGGGTCCGTGTCGTTCTTGTGCGGATACAATCTCAAAGCCTGAAAAGAACCGAAAAGGGAGATGCGAATTGTCTTGATGACCAAACAAAGTACAGAGAAAATGTCTCTTGTGCCTGGTGTGTTTTGCTGTGAGCGCTTACCTCTTCCGCAACTGATGAATTCGGTCTCAACACATCAAGTTTGTTCTTCACGTATTTGTCGTACATATCCCACGACCACACGACGACATCTTCTGGCGCAGGATGTTCGTCAGCTTCCTGAGCCATGTTTCCTGCAACGGGAGTGTTATCTGTCCGTCTGGCCAACCCTCAACGACTTGCAAACGGACCGACAGAGTCGGATTCTTCGTACCCATCCGAATCATCATCCACAAACCAGAGAACAAGCAATGCCACAAAACTATCGACTACAGCAACCATCTGGGCAACGAAAAATCAACCAGGAAGTGGTCGCACATTTTATTCAAAACAAACCCATTGTTAGTTGTTCAAAACACACGCTGACACACAAAACACACATCAAACCTGCTTCCAAAAGATCCTTTGCAAAAAAGCCATGCAAAAGGTATCCCAGTCTAGAATCACTGCATTTTGGGTGTGGCAGCTTTCAAGCTGAGACAGGGACGTTTCCTGCAACAAATGACGTGTCCTGATGCTGTTTCATGCAGTCAATTCATTCCCAACAAGCTGTTAAATTTTCAGACCAGATGCGCACTCTGAACGAAGCAAATCTGTACCTATCAACACAGGAACATCATTTCCGAATCCACTTTGCCACGCCTCAGGCAGTGGTTTCCTCAACAGTTGTTCTGAAAGAACAATGGCGTGAAAATTCAGCAAAAAAACAGAGACATAAAAGTGAGAGAATCGACGCGGTCTTCACACTTGTCAAACGCTGACCGTCAACAATGGCCAAAGCCCCGAAATGTTCGTCTGGAGTCGGCAAGTCTTTCACTTGCGATTGTCCCCAGAACGGGAAAACATCAAGTGGCGATGCTCGGATAATTTCTTCGACATTGAGTCGGTGTAAACAGCTGAAACTTTGATGGACATCTGCTCTTTCACAGCTGGGCAGATGGCGACGGTAGTTTGTTTCCAAACATTCTGAGGCACTGAAATCAAAGACGAAACCTCCGAATTCGACCAAACTGCCGTGGTGTCAAAGGACGACGAAACAAGGTGCCACATGTCACTGCCGCCGAGACTAACTTCAGGAAAGCGCAGTTGTCACTTTTCGCCTCTTGAATTCCCTTTTTCAGACGAGCTGAGGGAGACATCAGCCACGCTCGGTGAAAAAGGCCTTGAGTCTGCGTCGTGGAGAGAAGTGCCAAGATGGAAGTGGCTCCACTACCGTGACCGAACACCGTGACCTGAAAATGTGAAAACACTGGTGGTCCTATCCTCAGTGACAGGTCGTGGAAACCTTTTTGAAGAACAGTAGGAGTTCATTGCCACAAACCTTATCTGGGTCGCCACCAAAGTTGACGATATTTTCTTTCACCCAGCGGAGAGCTGCGATCTGATCCCAGAAGCCATAGTTGGAGCTTGGGTCCAGCGACGGCCAGGTCAGAGTCTCCAACGTCAGGAAACCGAAAGCTCCCAGGCGGTAGTTGAAACTGACAAGGACCATATTTGAAGCTCTGGCAAGACCAGTCGTTGGAGACTCGCCTGAAAATAGGTTTGCACTTTTCTGTGAATTTCCAACGCTCTGGTTCAGTTGCAAACAGCAAAAAGAAAACAGCGTTACAAAAACAGGTTCTGGAATACCACCAAGCACCTGGATCACTTCCACTTCCGTACAAAAGTTGACCGCCATGAAAGTACACCATAACTTCCGTGGCACCGTCCAAATCTGGTGTCCAGATGTTGACAAACAGGCAGTCTTCTGATCCTTCCTGCAATGTTGCGTCACCTCACTTTCAAAACCAATGCAAAATCATTTGCAGATCAACATGAATACCCTTAGAAATGGACAAGCTGTACGTGTGTGATGGCAAACACGAGGCCCACAAGCGCAAACATCTTGGGAGAGGGGGAGCATTGAACGTCGCTGCTGACAGAGGAAAGCCTCAAAGTTTCTGTGCGGTACAATACTGACTTCGTGCCTGAAGTACGGATTGTACTGGTAGCAGGACGGTCCGAAGTTGAAAGCCCGATAAGTTTCTTTCCAACATCCGTTGCCAGTTTTCAGCGGCACTGGCGGCTTCCAGCGCAGAACGTTCACGGGTGGCATTGCAAACGGTATGCCCTACAAAATAAATTTGAACTATCGCGACTCGAGAAAAAAACAAATTTTGGCACAATGAACAGGGGTGCAAAACGAGACATTTTGCAGGCAGCTGCAGTCAACACTGAGCCGAATGTGCACAAGAAGCAAATTGTACTTTGTCTATGAAAGATAAATTTTCACTTCACATGCGCAACTTTCTCAAAACACAAAAGTTTGCAACGTTTCTTGTATCACAAGAAAGCCAGCAAAATCCCAAAACTGTTTCAAGTATTTTTATAATTTCTTACTCTGAACACATAAATGCCGTCTTCAATCAAACCCTGAACATCACCGCACGAAGTGTTGACCAGAGGTGAAGTATTGAGGTTGATGGTGACAGTTTTGTCCATGCCTTTGCCAATCTTCGAAGCCATGACACACAACGCAACGAGTATGGCAATGATGCAACACGCTACGAAGATCCCTGCCAGCAGCCGTTTCAGCTTGACACCTGCATGTCAACAGCAAGATCTTTTTCTGAAGAAAGAAACGTACATCAACACAGACAACAAAGCAAATTTTTTTGGCAAACTGTCAACAGCAGCGTACCCGCCAATCGAACGGCTCTGTCGTATTCGTACAACGGTTCACTGTCACTCTCGAGTGAAGAACGTCTGTGAAGGTGGATGTACATCTCTCGTCTGCGAAAGGCAAAAACAAGTCACGTGTTCATGAAGAAGGGAGCAAGCTGTCGTTTCTGTTCAGGGAACAGATACTTCTGCAAGCTGTTACAAAACAACCCAGGTGTTGCTCGGTTTCACGACTGGAGAAAAAAATTTTCCGAACCATTTTTGTGTTCCATGGCAGCTGAAACCGCAATACATTTTGGTTTTGATGCTGTTTTGAACAAAACACCTTCACACACTCGCACCAGTGTTGACGTCGACAGAAGCAAAACTTCTGCCAGGTGCTTTGATATAGCACGGATGCACATTATCTGTCTCGATTTTGTGCTGTATCTCGACAGAAACTGCATCCGTACCATATGAGGATTATTGAACTCTGTCCAAAAGACTTGTATCGATTGCTGCGCATCTTGACCCAAATAGTGAGTACTCGTCTTTCGTACAGCGTTCAATATTCCTTACATATTTGCCAAAAATGATGATTCAAGTTCGCAGATGAGAAAATTGGCCACTGACTGGCACAACGTCGTTGATCTGCACCGTCAAACAGACGTCACCGTCTTGACGAACTTCCAAAGAAAATTTGAGTGGGTCTCAACATCGGCAGACGTTTATTTTCATCAAGGCAAAAATAGTGCAACATAGTGTCTGGGGAAATGGTGCAACTTACTTTCCCTGTCAGTCGCATGCACGAATGGTGAAACCTGCCAAGATGACTCCGCCAACAACTTGTTCAATGAATATGCCAAACAGAGCAAAAGTTTCCAAACTTTTTTCTTTCTTTCTTTCGGCCAGATCTACCTGGCATCTAGCCCAGACTGGTGTAGATCTGAGCAACGTCAAAACATTATTCTGTCTGCGTTGTTACAAAAGGGACAAACCGTGGAAGTGAAGACCACCCCGATTTGTGAAGAATAAAATGTTTCATAGATTATTTCATTTGATTGCGTGAAAGTACTTCAGCGATTCTGAAGATGTTTACTCACCCGACCCAGAAGTCTAGCCATTGGCGGTCCCCTGACCCTCACCTTGGTTTCCCGCTGGATGTAAACAAGGTGAAAATGGAAGGTTTTGGCAGACATCAAGCGCTTTACAAAGGTGCAACGCCGCCCTGGAAAGACACCTACCGGAGGGTAGGCATTCTTGAATATTGGTTGCCGTCTTGAAAGATTTCTATGGCTCCAACTTGGCGGAACGTCAATGTCTCCAACATTTGGGTTAAATGTGGTATTATCGCCCACTCATGCTGGAGCTAGTGTTTCAATGAGACAGACTCCACTTTTTGAGTCAAACAACCTCACCAGAGAATAGAAACACCATATCATGCACAAACTTGAATGTACTTTTTTCCGAAATCAGTGCGGATGTGCTTGGTCACAGTTCGAGACAAGGGGCTGTGCGTTCACAAATGCTCCAATTTGTTCGCGAAACTGGCAAAGATCTGAATATATGCGTTGATGTACAGTTTCTGTGGCGTCTGAAACACCAGTTTCTGTTCACAGAGATGCAAAGAACGACTGAAAAAGAGCAGGGAAAAGTTCTTCAACAGAGTTCGGCACTTCAGCGATGAAGCCTCCGCATCCCCCAAGCCACGTAAAACTTCATCACTGGTGAAAGAGCTGATGGCTGTTGAGTGGCAAGCAATGCAGTCGGAACAAAGTGGACTCCCTTCCTTAGATATTGAGGTTTGAACTCCATGCTCGTTGTAGAAAATTGTGCACGAGTCTTCTCTGTTACCTTTCGAAAGATCCACTCTGAGACACCAGTTCAAGTGATAAATTCAGCTGCGTGTTCCGTTTTTCACGCTGATATTTTGTCGCCGAGATGTAAACTTTGTCGATTCTGCTGGAAGTTAGTCTCAAAGCTTGACATGAGTCAAACGTGCATTTGACAGATGGATACAGACGAGGAATGTTTGGATGTGGATGACACGATGCGAATCTTTGAAGAAATTAGACAAGAATTGTTGAAAGAAGGTAAATACAACCACAAACAGAAAACCTTTTGCTCGTTTAGTCGCTGTGTTGGTAAATTGTCGTAAAATTAATTCACCCATTGCCGTGTTGGTGGTCTCCATTATGGAAATTGCAAACCTCGATGCGCGCCTGAAGTGTGCTAGTTTTCATGCTTTCCAATTGTGAGGTTGATCTTCGCGGTTTCTGCGTAACCCAGTTGCACTCATCAGTTCTGTTTGTTTCACGTGTGCAGAACAGCAGATACTGGCTGAGTACGAATCTGCACAAACGTTCGACGAGGCTGTTGCAGCGTCAGCTCTCCAAGAAGAGGAACCCGATTTCGTCACTTGCCCCGTGTGCCAAAGGTAAATATAACGTGTGAACAAATATCAAACGAATCCGGTTTAGATGACAATGTGTGTCCCTCAAGTCCCAACAAGCTTGCATGTCGGTTGTTTTTTTGGGGGTTTTTTCAGAAGTCAACTGTTCATGCACAAGGCTGTCCTTCTGTGTCATTGTGGTCTTCGAATCGACACGGAGGTATTGTCAAATGCCTGCTAAACTGCTCTGCAACATTTGTCAGGATTTTGTCGCTCAAACTTCCACGGTTGGAAGTAGCTCAGCTGACCTTCTGTTTTTCTTGCAGCAAGATTGTGTAACTTTACCGGACGTCAAGAAGTCTTTGCGACAGGGAGTTGATCTTCACTCAGAGTCATGCCACAGTGTGCCCTCCTTCGCCGTTGTCGATCAGGTTGGAGTGAAGAATCTCTTGATGTCGTGTCAGGTGAGTGTGAAACAAGACAATTGCGATGAAACTTTTTTTTTCCGGATGATCAGGACAAAACAGGTTCTTCACATGGCGTTTACAGGTTGTGCATTGTGGTCGGAGCAAATGTGGTAAAGGGTCAAAACTTCATCCTGAAGTTCAGTTTTGTTCTGTTTCAGACTTGTGACTTCATGTACATCGTTGTTTGATGACTCTGATGCTGAAGAGGGACCGCTCACTCTGTGGAAGCGCACGAACAAAACGGACAGTTTAAACTTGCCTTACCTTCAGTTCTGTTGTCAGGTAAAGCGAGTGTTCACCCTGCTAATCACACCCAAACTGTGTTCATAATCCCAGCATGAGCTCAACATTGGACTGTCCAAGAAGCAAAATCAGGCAATGCTTTTGGTCGATCGCTTGTTGAATGGAACATTGACGCAAGTCAGTTTTGCAACATTAGAAACAGCTTTGTTTTGCTGTGTTGAAGAAAGAATGTGTTCTCCTGCGTACTGAAGTGGCAGTGGCTCAGAAGGTGGCAGGGTAAATTTACAAGCCTTCACGCAACTGAAAAAAAAAATTGTCTTGTGCAAAAAAGTGTTTTCCTCGCAAGTGAAAGATACTTCCCGGTCCGGGGGGATACGGGACCACCCTGCAGACAAAGAAATCTTTCAACCCCAACCTGCCAAAAAGAGTCAGTAAGGTGGAAATATTTCTTTCTGCTCCTTTCTCCCGCCCCTGGTGAAGTTTGAATTGGGATCTGCCCCTTGGAGACCGGGCGCCTTGACCTCCCGGGACTGTTGTTTCTACTGCCAACAGATGATGAGGCTCGATCGTGGCGTAAATTGCGTTTGAACTTGTGCGGATTCTCGACCACCAGAATTGTTTTGTGTTCAGCTTGCAATGGATAAATAATTTGCCGAGAATAAAGGATCCCGGATCGCCATATTTATTTTTGTTGATGTTTCAAGTTTCTTGTTTCAATGCGTTGCCAACTTGACTTTTTCACCGGAAAAAGACCTGTCAGAGGTAAATAAACGCACGTGCGGATGTTTACCATATCCACTTCCTCATCCGGGAACCTTGGCTGCGCAATCGAGCACTGCGCATCAAAATGGCAGAAATGGTCGGGCCGAGCTGGAGGCACGGAATAACAATCAAGCCCCCTCTACATACGGACGTTTCGATTCACGTCAACTTTTCGTCACGACACAAACCCAAACAGCAGCCATGAATGGGGATATGAATGGAGCAGCTTCAAGTCCGAGTTGGACTGAATTCTGTGAACAACATGCGGCGACGGCTGCTGATGATTTTGCCAAATCTTTTCGCAGTTTTCTCACGGACCACCCACATCTGGACAGGCCGAGCGCCTGTCAAGATTTTGCCAACAAATTCATCGAGTTTTTCATCGAACACTTTGAAGCCCAGACATTGCGCAAGAATCTGAACGGCAGAAGCATATCAAGTCCAACGAAGTCGCCGAAGAAGGCCCTGCACAAGAGAACGCCAGGTCTGGGACATCACAGGTCGCACACGTTCGATGGGGTGGACTTGGTCAATTGCGGAGAACCCGACCTCTTTTTGACAGTTCAGGAGATCGACAGGTCAAGACATCAAGCAGGTAGCAATCATGTGTCACACAGCTCACCCAGGCATTCAAAGTCATTGCTCAGAAGACTGTCTTTCAGAGGCTTTCAAGGTTTTCGCAACACGGTCAACAAGCCATTCCGCCAACTTTTCAAGCAGCATTCAGACGACGGGGATTTGTCGCTGTCCTCACAGTTCTCTCAGTCAAACAACACGAACAGGACGAGTCGTTTGATGAACAAAAACGACAAACCTGAGAAAACGAAACTACGCAAAGTGTTTGTGGAGTACCTTCGAGAAGGCGTTGTGAATCAGTTGGTTGGAGAAGACGAGAATGGCCGGACCGTTTGGGAGAAATGCCGCCTGGTTCTTATGAAGGCCACCGGAGGACACATGCTGGAATTCTACACTCCACCAAAGGTAATCGTTCGAGCTCCCAAAGTCTCTTGAAGCCAAACGGAAATTACGTACAGCACTCCTTTTGAGTCATTGAGTGCTGAGACACAAAGGTTTGTCGCTGTCAAAGTCAGAGGTTCTTCCGACCGAAAGTCCCCGATGAAAGGTGTGACGAAAGGTGTGACGACTTGTGAGTCGCTTGTCGATAAGACAAGACCACGTCCGTCCACACATGACTGTTTTTAAGTGCCGAACTTTGCACACCACAGAATTCCAAGTAGTGTTTGTCGAGTCGAGAACACGAAAGATAATGTTTGTCAGCTACGGACCAATATCTTTTGTCAAGAAACAAAGAACGTTGGCTTCTGTGAAAGTCACTGCAACACAAGCCAGAAACGTCCTCGCTGACAAAAGACTGAATTGACACAGTAAGTACAAAAAGATTTGTCTCGTCGGCTCTCGGCAGTCAACTTTTCAACTTTCGAGTTGAGTACGTCGTTGTTCGACATCATAACACGAGTACTTTGGCATTGTTGTCGTGTCCATGTTTTTTTGCATTGAGTGGAATCAAACAGTTTCGTTGTTTTCCGTTTCAAGATTTGCGCGACGCTTTTATTTGTCCGTGAGAACAAGCAGAGCAAAGGGGTCAATGTCAATTGGACTGGCCTGTGTTTTGCTTTGTTATGCCTTTTGTCAATTTGACGTGCAATGGCCCAGAGTCAACAACAGACCCGAAACAACCTGCCACACATCTCGCCTCGTTATTCCTTCCTTCCACCACGAGTATGTCTTGGACTTGCTGACCTGTCAAAAATTCTTGTTGTCTTTCACGTGGACAAGTACCTGCTTCTCAGTCAAGGCTGTTGATTTCAGTCGGTGAAACCGAAGAGCGGAGTGTTTTGTTTCCTGATCAACGAAGCTCGAGAGACAACCGCGTTGGAAATGCCTGACCACGAAAACACCTTTGTTCTGAAGGTACTGCACCTGTTTGATTGCACGTTTGCTGGTTGTTGTCAATGCTCAAAAGCAGCTTCGTTGTCAAACAAATCTGACCAGTGTCGTGGCGACATTCACGAATGACGCGAAGTCCAGTTCATGATATGTGTTAATTTCCACCCATTGCTGTCAGCTTTGTACCTGAAGTAACACATGGTGCAAGATTGCTGTCACACCATCGTTTGTTTTGTTGAAGGCTGACAACAATCTTGAGTACGTGTTAGAAGCTCAGGACGTGCAGGACATGCAGACGTGGTTGTCTCTGATCAAGTCCTGTATGCGACCAGGACTGGAAGTTCCAGATGCTCCACCTGTGTAAGTGAAGCCAAACGTACTGACTCGTTTTGGGGCCTGTCTTGTTGAGTGAATGAAATTCGCTGTGGTCAGAAAACCAAATTTGTGGCACAAGAGTTTCTATTTTTTTTTCAGAAGAATGCGCGCGCCATCCTTGCCAGAAACCAAAGATGTAGGCCAGCTTCCGCTGGTGGTTGCGTTGCCGAAAGGTTTGTAATAATTGCTTACTCTGGAGACCCCTCCGTACGCTCGTACTTCAGAAGACAAAGTTGGTCTTTGCAGAGAAATGAGAAAGAAAAGAAAAGTGCAACACAAAAACACAAAACAGACACTGTGGTTTCAGCACAGTGATTTGGTTGCCAGTGTCATGCAAACCCTTCGTTGTGTTTAGAGATCGACGCGTCGTTTTCTGACGACGGCGAAGTTTGCGGGAACGGGCGGCGATCGTCGTCGCACAGCAGCAGCACGAGTGACGGAGGACAGCCCCCCGAGCTGCCGCCGCGAACCCCGAGCAGACCCGCCACCGTCATGTCTCCAGTCATGAGCAACGGCGTCAGCACCCCCAGGTAACGGCTGTCGGCCCGCGTTCACTTCTGATTTTCTTGAAAAGCGGAGGAATTCCTTGTGTCGCAATTCGTCCGCTGTAAACATCGGGTTCTCTGTTTCTTCAGCAACAGCGGCAGCACAACGCGCACGACGAGCGGGTTGATGTCCAGCGGAGGCAGCTCCGACGCGATAGCAGGATCACCACGAATAGAATCTATTCTGGGTTGGTGTCGAAACGGTGTTTTGGTGACCGAACAACCATTGAGTTTTGAAACAAAAAAGAATCGACTGATGTTTTTTGAGTGAACACAGAAGCGATCGTCCGAATGAGAAGCCCCCGACCCCTCCAGTCTTTCAGGGCTGCACAAAAACGTAATTTGACCCGGCTTTCCCGTGTTGTCATCGCAGTGGAATCGCGGGAGGCGAGTGTCGGCGTGGGTGGGATGGACAGCTACATCGACCAACAGTTGAAGGAGTACCCGTGGTTTCACGGCACGCTGTCGCGCATGGAGGCGGCGCAGCTCGTGCTGCAGCAGAGCGTCTCGGGACACGGCGTCTTCCTCGTGCGGCAGAGCGAGACGCGGCGCGGCGAGTACGTGCTCACCTTCAACTTTCAGGGACGTGCCAAGGTGAGCATTTGATTTCTTCAACAGCAAGGCAAAAAATCTTGCTGAACTTACTTGAGCAAAGACTAAAAAGGAAATCGGCAACAGTTACAATGAGAAAAGTCTTTTCCAAAAATTGTGTTGTCTTTGAGTTGCCACGAAATAAGACGATTGGACCTCTCATTGCAGCATTTACGAATGACGATCAACAATGAAGGTCAGTGTCGCGTGCAGCACTTGTGGTTCCAGACCATATTTGACATGCTGGAGCATTTCCGCACGCACCCAATCCCGCTGGAGTCGGGCGGTAACTCGGACGTGATGCTCACGGATTATGTGATTGCTGTGGACCGCCCGGGCACGCCTGCAGGCGCAGTATTCGGACATCATACCCTGGGACACTCGACTCCGGCGCAGAGTCTGTCCACTTCAAGTCTGGCCGCCCTGAGGGTATCGGCCACACTGCCGCATCACAGCTCCGACTGGCTGGGCACGGGGATGAGGGACATTGCGCTGACGAACAGCGGCTCTGTGCGGACAAGAACAGAGTCAATGGAAAACATGTCACAGGGACACGGGCGGGCGATAGAGAATCCATACTCTTTTGTGTAGAACTGCTGCTGTGCATGACATCATGTCAAAAGTTCAATCGTGACACCGTGTGTCGAACGACAGAATCGAAAATCCCAGTGATTGTGACGCGGAACAAACCTCCATGACGGAACCCTGCTTTTGTATCGTGAAAATGCCAATTGCACCTCATGGAAAACAAACATGAACAGGAGAAAACCCCAGCAGGCGTTTCGAGTAAAAGCAAAAGTATCTGACCACTGCCTTTTCATTTAAAAAATTTCGGTGCTTTCTTGTAACAGATTTCCTGATTTTGTTTCAGTTTGCACAAATATGAAAGACTCATTCGAAAGTGCATTACTTTTGATTTCACTTTTGTTGTCAGGACAGAAAAAGTAGGGCGAAGCTTTGAACTTCTTTCCGCACGAGAACAGACAATTGAGTGTGCCAATACCGTGAGGGCGAGACTGCATAATGGTATTTTTGTGATGAAATGCGGTGTTTTAGCGAATTGCGGCAAAACGTGAAAGCTGACTTGTGAAGTTTCGGAAGAAATTTTAGTTTTGTCTTTTCAATGATTGCCAAGCAAATGTTTGCCAAATACTTCTGTGTTAAAGGCGTGGAGTGCGCTGAGAGGCGATTTTGCGAGGATGGGGGTACCTTGTTGAAAATTGGTGCATATTTTTGACAGTTTCAATTTAAGTTTGTGTTTGGACTTCAGTGCAGAGGGTGCTCATGTTGAGAAGCTTTCAGCTTTTGTCGTCAATTACGACTGTCGAAACTTCACTCCCATCACTTGTTTCAACTTATCAGAAAAGAAGCTTGCCGGACTTTTCAAAAGCAAATTGGGACCACGTATTCGGTACTGATCGTGTTTTCTTTTCTTCCTCTCTTTCTCACAAGATCGCACTGATTTGTGCCAACGTTTTCACAAATGAAACTGCACTTGCACAACTTATGCACCACTACATTTTCTCTGATAATCCACATATTCAAAGAGTTTATGACCTGCAATCTGTATGTATGTTTGGTGTTCAGCATTTCCGATGCGTCTGCGTATTGTTGACATTCCATTTGTACTCGTTACTGTTTGACACCACCGGCAAGTACTGCGCAGCACTCCAACGTGTGAGTAAAGAAGTCAGGTATACAAGTTGCCAAACTACGCTCTTTGTAAAAGTCCAAGACTTTGGAGACAATGAGTTGTGCCGCTGCAGACCGCTTTATTCTGTGAAATCCTGAACAGTATTGTGATGTACGACGGTGGCGAGAACGCCTTGTTTTGCACATGTGAACAAACGGGAGTTAAGTTGATTGGGTCCGGCATTGACCTTTTTGAAAATCAGAAGCTTTATGTTTTGTTATACAGAGGACATTGACGCACAGTTTTGGAAAAAGAACTTTCACATTCCACCAACTTTTCGAATCAACGCTTTTGTTTCGATTGTGGATCTGTTTCATTTCCTGTTGACTGTTTCAATAGCAAAGTGCGTTTTGTTTCACCGGAGAGAACAGGAAAAAGTGAATGGCCATCGTACTTACCACACCGGAGACTTTATGGAAATGTCTCGCTATTTTGCCACTTGTTACGTATCGTTTCGTTATGTTTAAAGTCTTGCTGTTGAAAGTAGCAATGTCCTGGGACGTTGCATGCTTCCATAACGATTGTACGATTATTGAAATACATGTCATCAAACAATTTGTTGATGTTGTTGCTGCTTGGAGATGTCTTGTGTTATGTGGAGTAATTTTGTGTCAAACGGCTGCACCCCTTCGAGTGTTGTGTGTCCCCCAGCGGTGTGTTTGCTCCGGGCCTCGTCCGAACGTGATCTGTGCAGCGTTGATGACAGCAGTTTGCATTGAAGTGCTCCGGTAGACAGCAGAGGCGCGTTTCAACCTTGATGGGTGTTCTTGTTTGACTATGAAATACCATTTGAAGCTGATTGTCAACGTGAGCGAGTGAAAGAACCAGGATAAGTGGCAAACAGAATGAAAATGCAGACGAACGTTTGGTGTGTGAAGGCGCACAAAGACCAAGCCAATGTTTCGAGGAACTCTCAAAGCAAACCAGTGCAAAGGAAAGCACTTGCTCAGCGCACTCGATTATTCCTGCGATCAATCAATCTATTGACCGATAACCCGGCTGACACGAACAACTTCTGAAGTACTACCCTAATTTCTGTCTGGTGTGCCTACAAACTTGGTTCGACCAATCCCCATGCAGTGCGTTCACAAAAAACTCGCCCAACACAATGAGCGGGGATCAAAGCTGAACGGGTGCTGAGATTCTGAACTGTGTGTTTGCTGTGATTCTTTTCCCCCAGAATTGAACCACCTCTTTCTTCAGAAATTGCTACGAATTTTGTTCAATTTTGGATATTTCAAGCAGGGGATTTGGCACGAAACCCTTCAGTAGCTTTTGGGAAATGGTTTTGGGCTCAGAAGCAGATTTTGCCCCCAGTCATCGAAAGCATTGCCCGCATGGCCACCCTTCCAGGCGGTGCTCACACAGGGTGCCCGCATCTCTCCTTGCTATAGGTTGACGAGTAATTATGTGTGATCGAGTGTGGAAATGAATCAGATGCGTTTCGATGACGGCAGATGTTGAGGAATGCAACAGTCGGTGCAGCTGGAGCTGTGAATTACCCTCAACCCGTAAATCACGTCGAGGTGCAGAGGGGCTGAGATAGCGCAGCTCGCCTCATGAATCGCGCACTCGCTTCGCCATTCTCAACGTGTTCCCGTTCCAGGAGTGATAAAAAACGCAGTGCGCTGGCTTATTTGCCAGGCTGCTTTGCAGGAACAGGCAAAAGAACACGCTTGTTGCAAGAAAACTGGTGTTTTGTGACGTTTTGTTTTGTGCAGAAGTTCGTGGATACAAAAAACAGGAGGTGCTTGGTTCCTGTTGCTCAGAGCAAAAAAAAAAACAGAAACATTTGGTTTTGTTTTCGTCACTGCATGAGCAGCAGTCTCCAAGAAACCGGACCCAAGAACATCCAAATTATTTGTTGTGAAGGTGAGCAATTGCTTCACGCGTTCTTTCGTCTCTTTCTCGGTCATTTGCAGGGTCTTTCTTCCACGGGACTTTTGTAGTGGCGTCAACACGTCAACGTGCTGCAGCCATGGCAGAATCATTCAATGCTGTCTGTTTTGGTTGCCTCAGAACGGAGGTCTGATGCACGACAAAAAAAAAAGCATGGGTTTTCTTTGGAGCTGATTTGATCTTTGTATTTTTATTGCTATCTTTGGATAAAAGCCTCAGCGATAGTCTGGAAAACACAAAGCTGTTTTCACACCTGCAGAAGGTGAGTAAACTGATCAGCTTCTTCTTTTTCCCCGGAGTGCTACATGCCACATTCCCTCTGTTCTCAAAACAGCAGAAAGGTTGTGTTTTGGTGCACCTTGAGCAGAAACAACGCACTTCGTGTGGTTGGATTGAGAAGATATCCCCGAAAAAGAGAATTTTCCTTGCAAGAACGAGACTAACATTCATTTCTTCAGCCAGCCTCCCTGCTTCCACGTAGCAATTGAAGGACTCACTTTTCACCTCACTTTTGCACAGAAAGCCTGATATCTGCCTTTCAGGAATGCATTGCATGCCGGAGCATTGTTGAGATCTAGGCAATCATGTTGCACGGAGCATGCATTTCATGAAAGGCAACTTGAAATGCCTCAGACCCCAGATAAAGACTATCGTTGCAACTGTGTGGGTAAGAACATAAATTTAAAATTTTGCGTGAATCGCTCAATTTAGAACAGCCTGCTGAAGTCAAGGTGTGCACGGCTATACGAGTATTGTGACACTGGAGGATCGATTTCTTCCCAAGAGATGCTGAGTTGAGAGAACAGGTAACGAGCATAAATTTGCTAAGGACGATGCAATGAAGTACGACACTTCTATCCCTGGATAATTTTTGTCTGTGTTGACCTTCTTTGTGCAGGTGAGTTCGCAAACAAAATGGCTTGAAGAACAAATCTCAGGATCAAGCTAATTGTTGAGTGCTGAAGATGACTTTGTTGATCAGTTGTGAGGAATGTCACTGGCCGGTTGCAGATTCCTCATTCCATATCTTTCCCCGCGACAGTTCGTGTTTGTACACCGACAGATTGGGGCACGCAGGAACACACAGAATCAAATGGAAATATGTCTCTTTACTTTTGTGAATTTCCGTGCGCAAACTGCACCTGCACACGGATCACAAAATGGTTCTCGCGTTGTTCAAGTGTCAGGCTCTGACTTCATTGAGATGTTGAGAAACACTGCAGAGAAAATATGTGGGAAATGATGGAGAGTGAATCTCAGATTCACATATTGCCAAGGTTCTGACATTTACTTCATTACCCCACACCACATTGTATGAGCTGCCCGAATTATTCAGGTGGACCTACATTTCCTATGCTTTTGGATTGAACACAAAAGCGAGGTGAGAATGCGAACAAAAACCTTTTTTCTCTTGACACAGACTTGAAGAGATTTGGTTGTTCCGAATTTTCGGGATCCACTTGTGTTTGGTTGGGCTGCGAAGTGTATTTTGCAATGGTATGAGATGACAACGCCATCATCTGTGTAACCCCACAAACCATTTACTATGTCATCCAAACATTTGTCACGCTAAACTAGAAAGATAGATCAGTGATGGTTTACATTCAGTGTGTAAAAGGCCTTCAGCTACTTCACAGAGGTTGTAGTACAACCCAAATTCAGTGATTCACGCAGCTGAAAAGGCAAGTGCGAGTTTTAGACAGAAAAAATACAATTATTTGTCCAAGTTTCCCGACGATGCATCGAGTGATGAAAACTCGTGCACGCCTGTTGTTTTGCATCTTATTGAGAGAAATCTTTCAAAGTTTCTGGTCCAGTGATGTGGCGTATTCTGAATTCCACCATTTTGAGGCAGCAATCCAGCTCACTGTCCAACTTATGTTTTCCGTCTGCTGGAAGTGCATGCCATTCTGAGTGCATGGTTTGTTCTTCTCTTTGAACAGTGACACCAGCGAAACGAGCACACAATGAGTTCCACGGAAAACGACAAGGACGGCAAGGAGAGCAAGGAGAGCACTCCTACACCTGCTCCCGACGATGTTCCTCCGACAGAAGCCACGACATCGGACTCAGAGCCTCGAGCCACCCCAACCTTGATGAAGGCCAACAGCTTCAACCGCATCCCACCTCCCACAATGCCCAAACCGAAGAGCCACCCAGCGACATCTTCGTCAAGATCATCAACTTCAGATTCAACCTCCTCAACATCGTCCGGCAATCCAGGTTCTCCCAAAACTGGTCCCAAGGCTTCCGACAGTGTTTTCTCAAAGGCTTCGTCACCGCTGCGATCCACCGAGGGTTCGCTGTTCAGTTCCATGTCTCCAGCATCGAGTCCGTCGGTTTCTCTGAAAAGCACTCTCACCTCCTCCTACAAGATCACCACCACAACATCGATGACCAGTCCAGCCTCGACGGAGGTGCCACCACCTGGACCCACCAGACCTCCACCACCGACATTAGGACCACCGGCCCCGCCCATGCAATCACCACCAGGACCTCCAGGACCCTACCGACAGGTAAGAATGCACATCATGTGTGTGTGGGCTCGCAAGGAGAACGAGGCTTTTGTTTATCTCCACACAATTCGGTGCAGGCAAGTTACTTTATCGGGGTAAGGGGGCGGTCTCGTCCCTGGATCCGCGAGATGTGATCGCAGGTGCGCGTGGTGACGCGGTCGACGCGCGACGTCCTCTGGCCAAAATCATTTGAGCGGGAAGAATTTCGTGGCGTCATCTTTAGGGTTGATCTCGTCGACGGGGACAGTGGCGCTTCTGTTGTTGAGTTCAGGAACAAGATGGCGGCAGGTGTGAATTTCAAAAATTTTGTGGCCTGATTCTGTCACTTTTTGGACGAGAAGGAATGCATTGATTTGATCATATTTTTGTGTGCTGTTGTGTATTAATCATTTCTTTGTTTTTCCCAAAAATGTCCACTGCAGAGCAAAGACAGGTGAGTGTTGCATTGTGTTTTTGAGGGAATTTCGTTGAACCTGTCAAAAATTGCTCTTGTTTTGGAGGGAAAATGACAGCTGTCAACATTGGACTTCCATTTGTTTTTCGGCACAGGTCAACGGTATTGCTAGGAGTCTTGTTGGACACATTGATGTAGATCTACATTGGTTAGAGATCTGCAGTGGGTCAGATCAGCAGTGAGGGGTCTGTGCGATTACTGCACAGAAAGGGAAGTCGGCAATTATCGCCCAGATGATTTGAAAGTCAAATTAGAAAATCTAGACTCCAGATCTACTTTGTTGCAGTCGAGTCTCAATGAACATGCAAGTTCTGTGAAGTTTCCAAATGACGAAGTTTCGAAAGAATCCTTTGTCCTGCAAAGATGCGATTGTCATCAACTGATCAGCTCTCCCTGGACCTGTTGATCATGATCACCTTCCGGGAAAATGGAGCCGATTAGTCATCGCGGATATTGAATTCCTGACGGACCACATTGGTGTGCAAGTGGTCTTTGTCTTTGGATTTGACTTCACTTCGTTGCTACTTTCTCGTACCCCTTTGTCCTTGATTTGGCTGTCACTTCGCCATTGTTGTCACAGGTCAGATGTGTCTCGAGGGTTGATCCCTCCGAGAGGGGGTCGCCTGTGTCCGCAGTGAACTTGTGTGAAACTTTAGTCTTTTCTGTGTGCTTTCAGTTCGTAAATCCAGAAGTCCCCGGCTACGTGGGGTTCGCCAATCTTCCGAACCAAGTTCACAGGAAGTCCGTGAAGAAAGGCTTCGAGTTCACACTCATGGTGGTCGGTGAGTATGGGTTTTCGGAGCTTGAATGTTCATTCGTGGAATTGAGTTGTACGGACGAGGTCAGGATGTCTGTTGTGGGCAGGAAAGAACCATTGTCTGTTCAGCGTTTTCCGAACTGCAGAAATGCGAGGGCCCCAGAAGTTTTGCAAAAGCGTCTAGTCGCTCCTCCGTGCAAAATGAGGTCCAGCAACAAGAACTGTTGAAAATCTGAGGCAATCTCGCAATCGGGCCATCCGACGATGGTTGTCGACAACCTGTCAACGTTGTACCCCTGGAAGTGAAAGTTTCTCCAGGCTGACGTGGTACAGCAGTGCGCTGCCCGCTTCCGTGTTTGGACGGTTGTCAAATTTTCTGACTTGACTGAAAGTTGTTTTCAATTAATGGCACAAAATGATGGATAAGTTGGCCGATACACAGTGTTGCAGCTCCAACACAAAGTCTGTCGATGATCATTCAGTACGATCAGACTGCTCCGAGTTCATTTGTTCAAGTGTTGCTTTGCGTGTTTTGCGTCCATTGCTGAAGCTGATAAGCCAACTCGGGTCAGGTCAACATTATGGCATTTGTGGTTCCGGTTGAGATTGTGTCTGCTATTTCATGCAAGGTCAACAACGATGTAGGGCTGCAAACGATGGTGTTGGCTGAACCGCGTTCAAGTTGACATCTTTTTTTTCTTCACATCACTGTGAACGAAAACACTGATGAAATTCGTGAATTTCTGTGTGAAATTTCGTGATCAAATGCCATCACCGACAATTTTTCGCGGTACCGATCAGCGGTGATCGACATTGCGCTTGCGACGCGCCTGTGTTCAAAGCTCCAAAACCTCGGATCTGATCAGTGAATGAACGGTAGAGCGCCAGGTTGCACGCGTATTTATGTTCGTGGAGTACTCGCGATCTGCACCACATGCAAGAAATGTGTTGTTGCATGGAAATTGCCTCGTGGAATCTCTGCACACCGGCCAGGTGTTTCTGAACTCCCAAGAATGTTTTCAACTGTGTAATCGTTTCGTGTGAATTTGGGCCGTTTGCCGTAAGTTGGCTGCAAGTTTCTCTGTTTTTGCATTTGAGTCTTTGGAATCAGGAAATATGTAAACTGGCACACACCTAGGGCTTCAGCAAGTGCTTGGTGAAAAAAAGTCTGTGTTGTCGCTCAGGCATTCGCTATTCAGAGCACAAAGCCAACACTAGAATCCTGCGACTTACATAGAATCCATAAATTACGCTGGAGAGTTTCGCTTCAAAAGCCACCATCACCTTGTGCCAGAGGCTCGTCTCGCCTGGATTGGCCTCTTCCTTTTCTGGCACCTGATCTTCAAACGTCTTCGATCGCACATCAAACAAACCCGCTGTGCTGCTTTCGAAGAAGATTCCTGCACGTTCTGGCGTTCAGTCACAATTTGCCGGATCCTTGCTTCTCATACCTGCGATCCGACTTCATCAGAGCTGCGAAGAGTTGGGAGGGTTAACACGTTGCGAAGTTTAGTGGGCAGAGTTCAACAGTGCAGCTGAGAAACTCCCGCAAAATAAATATTTTTCACAAAAAATTCTGAAAACAAGCGCAGCTGCAATGAATTCTTATGTCAATGAAAAGATAGACGCGCTGCCATGGCTACGCATTTGTACCGTTCGTTCTGGTGGATCCCCTGCAGGTTTTGATGTGTATTTGTGTGCACAAGGAATATTCTTTTGTGTTCGTTTGTTTACGAGATCTCTGATCTTCGTGCAGACCACCTCCGGGAACTCGTGGCCAGTATTTGTTCGTCAGTAATCCGAAAATCACAGGCAACCACAATCTTTCAAGACGTTTTCTGGAAGGTCTCCAGGTGTCACGTCTCAGGGATCGACCGAGCGTCGAGATTTCTTCCTTGAATGACATTGACACCAACTCTTTTGACTCTTTGACCAAAATTCCTTTGCTTGTACAGAGGTGTGGCACGCTGTTAATTTAACATTGCGACTGTCCGTCATGATGTGTTCGGCCCGCAGAGCTGTGATGGCTGTTGGTTGCGAGAAATTAATATTTCAATGGGTGAATGAGCAACGTCGCGAAAGGAAACGCACGATGCGGGTTGGTTGTTTGCTCACGAAGCACGCGTATGAAGAACATTTTTCTCGCAGTACAGGAATACCAAAGAAAACGTTCTGCTGCTCACAAATCGGGCCCCCTTTACTTCTGAAACAAGTTGCAGGATTGCAAACCTGCGCCTGTAGGGTCACGACTGCGCTTGTACTTGCCGAGGAACTGTGTTGTTGCATCACTGTTTTGACATTTGGGCAAAACAGAAGCCGCGGTGCGCCCAGAAAGAAATTGTGCAACGAAGCAGACACAGCATGATCAGGAGTCCGCTTTGCAGGGTACTTCTGTTGGAATGATTTGTGAGACAGACGGCCAATTCGTCCGTTCGCTTTTGCCAACCATGACCTTTGCTTCGTTTGTGTCTTTGATACTTTGTCTCAGAAGACAATGCCGATCTGAACGTTTGCTTTTGCTTCTTTGTTTCAGGTGAATCTGGATTGGGGAAATCAACACTAGTCAACAGTTTGTTTCTGACAGATTTGTATCCCGAAAGAAATGTGCCTGGAGCAAAAGGTAAACGGAACTAATGTCATCATCCTGCACTCTGCACTTGTCTTCTTCGTTGCTTTTCTTGAGGAAGACTTCCGTCTGATTCATAAGGTTGCATCAGAGACTTGGCTGTGAATCGACACTGTCTCTGCGGTCGGCCAGCTCCCCAGGAACAGAACAGAAAAACCAAATCTCACAGGCCTTTTGGTTGTGTGCGAGATAGCTTGAGAACAAAACTCCACAGAACAAAATGCCAGACCAGAAGAAAAAATATTTCCCGTGTCTTTCATTTTGGTCGATCAGTTTTCCGGCGGTTGAAGACGTACAATTTCAGAGAACCCCCCCCCGCCCAGTTTTACCACAGACAAAACTCAATGCAGTCAACAAACGTCGAGCGTCCTCATTAAAATTACAACAACCAACCAAAAACCCAGTCTGATTTCAGTGCTTACAAAGCAAAAAAACCTGAAGATTTGATCAGCAACAATTCAACGCTTCACGTCAATTGTTCAGACGAACAGCTGTCTGAGCGTGAAACACGAGGCACATGCCGACACAACCGCGCCAAGGTTGTCTGCCCTACAGCACTGTTCATGCAGCTTATCAGTTCTAACGAAATGCAGCGTAGTGAATTCTCTCAGCGCTGCTCAAACTCAACACATTTGCACTGAACTCGTAAACGTCCCTCCAGTTTGGTTGCACGAAACGAACAAATGCTGCCCCCAAGTGGTTTGGCCAGAAAGTCTTGTTTCAGAAGAACTTCAGACGTTATTTTGTGGGTGTTTGGCTTGGGGTGTAATCCTGTGATTTGATGTTGCAGACAAGGTTGAAAAGACGGTGAAGATCGAGGCGTCGACAGTTGAGATCGAGGAGCGCGGAGTGAAGCTGCGTCTCACCGTCGTCGACACGCCCGGCTTCGCGGACGCCATCAACAACGACGACAGGTGCGGGATCACGTGTTGCGGCGCCTCTCACCTGCAACATTCACTGGGCACACGAACTTCGATCGATATGCAATTTGTTTTTGCGTCTTTGGCTGCAGTTTCAAGAATGTGATCAAGTATGTGGACGACCAGTTCGAGCGCTACCTGCAGGACGAGTCCGGCCTCAACCGGCGTCACATCATGGACAACAGGGTGCACTGCTGCTTCTACTTCATCAACCCCGCGGGACACGGGTCAGTCTCTGCGCTGCAGTTTGGGGAAAAGATGACAGACAAGCTTTCGCGCTGGTGTGAGAAAGGCATGAAGTAATTCTTTTGAGAAAAAAGGGCAAAACGGCTTGGCAACAAAATGTCCAGGCGATGTCGCTTGGTGCATACGAAGCCGAGACAATTGTTTCCACTCACACATGTGCAAAGTGTTTTTGTCGCAGGTTGAAGCCGCTGGACGTGAAGTTTATGAAGGCCGTGGATCACAAAGTGAACATCGTTCCCGTCATCGCCAAGGCGGATACGCTCACGAAACAAGAAGTGCAGAGGCTCAAGCACAAGGTGCGGACTGAATTTGCTGTCGTTTCGCGAGAAGTTGAACTTGGGAAGTCCTCATTGTTCAACGAGTACGATGTTGTGATTGATAATTTCCAGATCCTGAAGCAGATTGAACACGAAGGAATCCAGCTCTACCCGCTGCCCGACTGTGACGAGGACGAAGATGAAGATTACAAGGAGCAGTGCAGGCAGCTCAAGGTTCGCGCGCATATCTCACGCAATAAGTTGCAGGGGGATTCGGAACCGAGGGTCTAATCTACCCGTGAAAGCACCAAAGGAAGAGAAGCACGCCTCTTGTGACGATTTTCTGGAACAAACTCCCATTGAAACAAGTCACTCACGTGTAAAACACGTCCCTCCTTTGGAGGCTCAATTCCGGAGGCATCGACAATTGATCACAGATGTGGATACGGTGTGCATTTTGTGACAGTGCCTTCAAAAACGAACCCGCATCTGTAATGAAAGCTGTGTCCTCCCGTGTTTTGTGGCAGGAGGCTGTTCCGTTCGCGGTGGTTGGCTCGAGCACAGTGATCGAGATCCGGGGCAGGAAGGTGCGCGGGCGCATGTATCCCTGGGGCGTTGTGGAGGTGGAAAACCCGGACCACTGCGACTTCATCAAGCTCAGGACCATGCTCATGTGAGTCGTGGGGACACGGGCACAGGCACGGGCTCAATTGAACTGGACAGAACTCGAAATGTTGAAACATGCTCCTTGCAATGTACTTTGTGTGAACTTCGTGAATGTTCGCTTGCAGCACGCACATGCAGGATCTGCAGGAGGTGACGCAGGAGATCCACTACGAGAACTTCAGGTCGGAGAAGCTGGCCGGAGGCACCACACCCGCCAGAAAGATCACCAGGTCAGTGACCGCTCAGCTGTTCATCCCTTTTGGGGGGCTTTTCCAATTCAATGAAACCAGTTACCTGTATGATGCTCTCAGAATTTGGAGCTCAATTCCGAAGCACGGGTACCTACCTATCTAGACACCACGAATTTCTGACAGTTGTATCTAAAAAGTGTTGACATGTCAACATGTTGAAGAGAGCAAGTGTGTTAGTTTGCCTGCAGTATGAAACGTCAGTCCTGCACGATTTTTCTTTGCCTCAAAGAACGAATGACAGATCAATGTGAAGTTGATACACGGCCGATAATTTCAATGACTTGTGTTGTTTGTTGATAGTTGGCGCAAAAGTCAAGTGTATGATGATGTGGATGCATACATAAGGTTAAGTACCGGAAGTGAATGCTGCTCTGTGTCAGTTGTTCATTTTCTTTTGATGGGCATTGTGTTTCTTTCAAGTGAATGAGTGAATCGTTCCTTGGTTTGGTTTTGACGGCCATTATGCAACCTTGTTTCACACAGCTTCCCCAGTTTTGTTGTTGAAAAAAAAAAACAAAAACAATTTGGATATTTGACTTTCAAAGTTTTCTTTGAAATTCGTGGTGATGTTCCGTAATTTGTGGTGAACATGAAAATGTCGTTCCAGCATGATTTGTCTTCTTGAGGATTCAAAGGTGTTGTCGAGTGGGACTGTTCTGTGCAAGTTGAAAGCAAAGGTCAAATGGATCAGAAAGAAGTGATCGTGAGGCTGTACCAATGTCATGACGCAAACAAAAAACATGACACAGAAGAAAAAGAAAAAATCAGCGTGAATTTAATTCGAATTTCTTTTTCTTTTTCACGTCCTTTTGTCTAAATGGTAAGCAATATTCCGCATTCCAGCTGCGTAATTGTCACGTGTTGTGAACACTGTTCTTGAATCCTTTTCTACCTTTTCTTTGCTCCACTCATTCTGTCGTAAGCCCACAGCGTTGTCAACGACCTGGTATTTTCAAGTGTATTTGAACAAATGTGTTTGAACAAACAAATCCCGCTCATCAAAGAAACAGCAATTTTCTTGGTGAGGGTTGCAGTCTGTCTTTTCTCATCCACACCCCAAAAGAGAAAAAAAAACGGCCTGTGTTCATAAATCCAAATCTTGGTCAAGACTTATTTCGAACAGTCACAAGAGGGACCTGCCTCAAAACAACGTGTTGCTTGAAGCTGCTTTCAGCGAGGTTTTGACCCCAAATGCCATTGTCATGCTGTTCGTTTGTTGTTCCTTGCTGTTCGTTGTGGGGTATTGTGCGAATTCCAAATAATTGCATGGGGACAACAATCTTGTACAAAAAAAAGTGGCTTCTTCTTGTCAGCTGTTATCACATTTTTGTTTCGCATTTGTGTGCTCTTCATATCTGTTGTGACTAGATGTTGTGTTATGAGCGAATGTCTGGGATACCTCCAAAAAAGGTGAAGTCCCGTCAAACGCGGAGTGAGCGTCACCGAAACTGAACCAAAAAGTCAAAATACCGGACGTGGGTTGCTCGGCATCGCAAAGGTGAATCTTTCCAATAGAATCTGTCGAGGATCAAGTGTTAGCTGCGGTTTGTGTTTTCTTGCAGTAAAACTCCTCGAAGCAGATCGGAGAATGAGCGAGAAGAGAAGCTGACTCAGAAGGAGAAGCAGTTGCAGGAGAAGGAGGCCGAGGTCAGTTTCGTTCCGTTCACTTGATCAGAAAATGTGGGTCGGGTTCTCCATCGCTCAAAGATGTCAGATTTTCGGACAGCACAACTACGCGTTTCTCTGGTTTCAAAACGGACATGAGGTGTTATTGTTGCACTTGCACACTGCAGATCAAGCGGATGCAGGAGATGCTGGCGAAGATGCAGGCCGAGATGGGCAGCAAGACGACCAACAACAACGCGCCGCCGCTGCCCACCACGACGCCCAGGTCCGCGGGACTCGCGTCGCACACCAACGGTGCGTTCTCTCGCTTCTCTTCGTCTGCTTCCAGACCTTATTGAAGGTGGTGAAATGGTCAAGTCTTCTGTGCTCTTGAATTTTCTCATATATTTCTCAACACAGGGTCCTTTTTCAGAGTATTTAGTACTAAGAAAGTTCACCTTTGCTGTTGTCATGACTTCTTGTTGACGTTAGAGGTAAACAATGGGAGCGAGGAGATGATGACCTCCGAGCTTTAGCGAGGAGGTGATTATCTCCTCGCTCCCATTGTTTACCATACATAAGGCCCCTGCTGTGCTATTGTCTGAGTTCTTGATCTGACAGTAGATTATCAAGTAATCTACTGTTTTGGAAGTGTACTGATGTCAAACCATTTAAGTCTTTTGTGTTAAATAGTTTGACATGGGTGCACTGGTGTGTTAAATGGTTTGACATGGGTGCACTGGGCTAACAGTAGAATTACTGAAAAGGAATCTAACGTAAAGAACAAAGAGAATGGCTCAGA
>JAAUXT010028699.1_pt1 | contig 41740 bp, 48 predicted proteins | sample 7278171 | NCBI WGS metagenome assembly JAAUXT01 (sample SAMN14350112, study PRJNA611818) | marine sediment metagenome | isolation source: surface marine sediment (1.8m) | place: French Polynesia: Moorea | collected 2018-08
AACGTCGCTGTTTAAACTCACTATGACCGCTCCCTCTGCCTCCTCCCACCCCAAGCAAGATTGAGTTATCCAAACTCAGACAATATCCAGACTGTCCAAATTTGGACATTGTTCGTGTTGCCTTTTCCTCCCACCTGCCCACAGTATAATTGAATTGTCCAAACTCGGACAATATCCAGATTGTCTGAGTTATGTCCATGCCCCCCTAATGCAATGTCCAAAAATGTACCCTTCACATCCCCCACGTGAGAAAAATTTTATGGAGCCGTGTGGTGGGGGAGCTCCAATGGAAGTGCTTGATGGAAGCTGATCTGTCACTGAAAAACTTCCACTCTGATTGTGCCAGGCGATCAAGGTGGTGAGCGGCTGATATTCCACTTGAAAGTCTAGTTTTTCTCTGGAGGACTCGTGCTTGCCATGGCCTGAAAAGCCACAGGAGCTGCATGGTGCAAGGTGACACGTGCCATGCATCATCTTGGTCATCTGGATGACGAGTGAGACCTGTCAGTACCACGGTTGCCCTTGTACTCTGGGTGAGACCTCTCAGTGATGGGTGCACTAGTGGTACCCAGTGACCTCAGCCCAACCCAGAGACCGAAAACTCCAATTCCAGTGAAATGAAATGTGGAGACATAGGTTGTTGCTGATACAGTGTCAATCCATTTCCTGTGGCAAAGCCTTCTGAGCAGGCACATGTCTCCCATGTAAGCTTTTGGTCTGAACTTTTTAGAAAAGGAACTCCCCTGTTTCAGGAAATACTTGTCTCCCAGTTTAATTTCTCACGTGAACATCAATTTCCACTTGTCTCTTCCAATCATTTTGATTGTCATTTCAGGTTCCAATTTGAAATGGCCAGATACAGTTCATGTCTCATCCATGGTGCATGGTGACCCCATTTTGCCTCACCTGAAGTACCAAATTCCAGCAACAAACGTTGACCTGTTTCTGTGGCCGAGCGCCGGGCACAATACAGGGACCATGGACTTGAGCTGATACCGGTAGTTGTGGTTTCCGGAAGAACGCGTGCGTGACCGACGCATTGATCTCAGTGAGACCATACAGGCATTGAAACGTTGGAGTGTGTCTTTGAAATTCTTGCTTTCGTTGAAAAAGAAATGCTGAAAACTAGACAAGTGTTTTTATTGAATAACAACCAACATAAAAAGAAAATAATAAAAAATCAAACAGAATGCAAGAAAACAATTCTCGTTGAATAGTTTTCACTACAAACTGGTTTGCGAGGGTGTAGAGGCGGATTTCCCTTCACCTGCTTGGGTGAATTTTGCGATTCCGCGGAATATTTTCAATTAAAGTCACAAAAAATAAAGAAGTGAAACTTGTAAAAATCACGATGCACAATGCATGGTGGATGCCACTCGGGACATGTAAAATTTCCAAACAAAGGTGCAGGAATGCAAAGATCTATCACAAATTTCACGACAGAAAGACAGGCTCTTCTTGGTTGGGATCACTTCAGACTTTTGGTGGTTCGGGTCAACCAAGCTATTTGGTTGACCCACATGCACAATTGGTCCGGAGTGACTGAACCTCCAAGTGCCCAGCTGCTTTCCCCAAAATCACGACAGAATGGAGTTCAGTTGCGAGTTTTAGACTCTGCCCTGCAGCGTTCGACGCCCTGTAACCAGCAGGGCAAAACAAAACAGGCGTGCTCACTTTTCACATCAGTGCATGGGAAGGAATCATTGGCTCCTTAATGTATCAGCCTCAGTCGCACCCACAAAAAACCCCACCCTCTTTTTGATGCATGCGCCTGGCTCAGTATATATTTGGTTTTGTGACCCATCATCCACCTCTGCCGGAACGGCTGAGACCGAAACAATTATATGTATACCTGTGTGCGAGTTGACGTGTTTTCTTGTTGCAAAAGTATGTTGGCGGTTCGGGCTCGTGCCTTTGGGAGTTTTGGCATCACGACACAGGCGTGGTCAAAGCGTCACTATCTTTCTGACCCTCGTCCCACACCTGAACAGGCACCAAGTGAGAGGGACAACCTCACAGTTTCGCCCATTTCAAAAAAGGCCATTTTCCAATTCATGTGATCTTACAACAAAGTGTCAAAAGTGTTCACAGCCCAATTGCTAAAGAACACAAAGTGGGTAATGTTTTCTATTTGCAGGAAATAAGCCTCACAGCATCGTACATGTGTTCGAGTCAACGAGCATAGATGCAATGATATTGAAAGGCGAAAGTCTGGAACACATCGCATCACAAAGCGCAAGATACTTCTCTTGAGTCACGTTTATGATTGCCACTGATGATGGACACCCGCTCGTCCAAAATAAATTTGTCATTCCGTTTGATCGATCAATCGGTCACAAGACTCAGCCCTTTTGCAAACACGGAAGCGTTTTCATTTTCTTTGGTCGTCTTCGCGGCGCGACGCAAAGAAAAAAAAGAACAAAATGCAGAAACAGATTCAGTTTTGAACAACACCAAATACGGTTGCAGCCTATGGCCTGGAGACGTAGACAGAACACATTCCATTTTGACACTGCATTTTGGTGCAATTTCTACGCACATTTGCCTTACTCAAAGTACTTTGTGTGCATGTGTGTTCTTTTTTCTGACGGGTAGCTTGCAAACCACACATTTCGCCTTTCAATATCAATTTAATTGCTATTCTTGGGATTTCTTTCCACAGCATTTCCTGAATAGCGCGTACAAGTCTCCTGTGTCACCCTGTGGGCCGATGATGCCCATGACTGTGACGAACAATCCGAGGGCAAACAGGATGGAGAACCCGATCGTGCAGAACATGAACAGACCAAACTGGACAAAAAACAAAATTTTTGCAGCCAGGAGAAAGATTGAGGCTCCCAGCGTGGTGACTGCGCCGGACAGGACGGAAATGCCCACTTCTCGCAGCATGTCCTGGACGCGGCCGTGGCGGTCGGGTCGCTGGGACCGGCTGTAGCCCTCGGCGAGGTGAACCACGTAGTCGACGGACAGACCCACGAGCAACACCAGGTTCACCGACTCCAGCAGCTGCAGGAAGAAATGTCTTTGTTTGCCAAGTCTGCCATTCTACAACGACTGGGATCTTTTGTTTCTCGGATTCGCGTTGTTGCACAGCCAGGGCTGAGTGTCCGAACGAATTATTGGCTGAACATACAAGCAGTTGTCCACAGCCAACTTATTTCCATGCAATCGGCTTGCATATATTGTCATGTCGTCTGAGTCAATTTACCCCTAGTTTCCAGCCAGCCATGGGGATGACGCCGAGAACCATGGTGACGATCATGACTATGGTGATGGTGGCGTAGGTCCCGGTGATCAGGTTGTGGGTCGCGATGATGAGAATTGGCAGCGCCGTGCAGATTCCGATTACGATCCCAATAAATGCACTGTTCACCAATTTCTGAAGCAAACAACAGGAATTAATTGATGCCTTGACGTGAGACTTTCTTTTTGTTCCGGTCGTTGCTGTTGTGGTTTCGAGAGTCTTGTTGGACCTATCGTGAAACGAACCTCGAACCCAACGAAGAACAAGGGTCCACGATCCAAAATGAGAAAGGTTCAGATTTGAGACTAGAAACAGTACATTTGTTTTGTCTTGGGTTCAAATGACAAAGCTGAATCCTTGATCACTTGATCAATTTGTGAAGCAAACATGGTATACCATGCATGCAAGACAAAGGTCTGTTTCTGTTTCTGCCGGGTAAAACAAATGATGAAGGTGGTTTTGTTGAAGTTGGACCAACATCTGCACCAACTTTCCACAAGCACAATTGGATTTGGGGCAATTTCTGAATTGCTCGTGTCCGTACACCCAAGAACTTGCTTGTTTGTTGCAAAACAAATGGAATACATGCCATGGGAGTTGGAATGCCTGTTTACATCAGTGCTATGAAAAGGCTGTTCACATTCTGCAGTGTGTGTGTATGTGCATGTGTATGTGTGTGTGTGTGTGTGTGTGTGTGTGTGTGTGTGATCGTCTGCGCAACTTGTTAACAAAATTGCTAGAATTGTCATAACTTCGTACACTTGCCTCTTGCACAAGGAGCCAGTGCCACAAGTCGAACCCGATAGATTCTTCAGGTGTGCATTGAAACATTCCTTGCAAGGCTGGCGGCAAAGTCTGTTTCTGTGAAACGGAAATTACAGAAACGTGATCTGTATGAAGAACTGCTCTGAGCTGTTTGTCTTTGTGTGGTATTTCAGTTCGTTGGCTCAGAAAAAAACTTCGAGGCTTTTAGTCACGGTTTCGATTTGGAAACAAAACCGTCTCTTTTTGTTTGTTCTCGCGATGTGTCTCTCCGATTCGTCGGCCTTGATCAAAGCAACATACGTGTACATACAGCTGTACATGTGTGCTCCGGCACCCAAAACAAAACTACAAGCACCTTGTCTTCGATGAATTGGTTCCAGTCCTTCATGATGGGGATCCCTGTCGGGAACCCGAGCGTCCGAGGTTCCAAAGTCGTGTTGACGACGATAGCGAGGTACCGGAAGTCAGTGCCATAGTAGTACTCGAACGAAACGGGTCCAGCCGCTGCCCAGGGAGAGAAACAGAAGAGTAGAGTGTGCCCCCAAAGAACAACAGAAAAGGAAGGTGTGTTGTCCACCCTTTGCGTGAAATTTTGATGCGGAAACCACGGAGGTTTTTCAGCTTCCATGCTTGTTTTAGCAGTCTCGCTTCCCGAGAAAACATACCAATCGTCTTGTTGACGGTGGTAGTTGCGTTCTTCATCTCGCCGATAAGCAGATTGTACTGTCTGAACTGGTCGTCCAGTCCGGCGAAGCCGTTGTACAACCAGTACGAAGTTCCAGTCTGCAAACAAAGTTGAAACATCGCTGGTGCCAGAACGGACACTGCGTACTTCCCTGAAAGTTCGCGTTAAATTTACCCAAACCATCCAACCGGCTTACTGCTTTCAGGTGTCCAAGAACCTCAAGGGTTCAGGCCTCCTGACTCTCGAAAACGCACTGGATTCTTATTTTTACAAAGCTTTCGTACATCACAGAGCACATAAACCACAAAGTTGAGGTTGACCCCGCAACATGTTGCAACAGAGCTTGGTCGGATCCCTGAAACCTTCATGCCCCGGAATTATGGGTAAGCCTCACGAGGGCATCTGGAAACGCACTTCTATCCAGCTGGCGAAGCCTGCGGGCAGCGTCTGCACGTTGTACACATCTGGTCTGCTTCTCATCAGGTCTTTTGCCACGGTTTCCGTGACTGGGTACTTCAGTGGACCCGACGGAGGGGGAGTGAGCGACCGACCCTGAAAAAGAAATGCGTAGCCACAAAACTAATTTGCTACGTCAGGAAATTGGCCAACAACTCTTGTCTTGATTTGACTTGTTGTTTCACACAATGTATAAGAAAACTCGTTTTGGATCGGATGATTGCTGTTCCGCATATGGATTGAATCTGGAGAGTGTAAACAAGGTTTGTTAGCTCTGCTTCGTTGTTGTGATTGAAACACGTTGAAGATGATTCCAAAAGATTTTGATATTCTGCAGAACATTCTGAAACTTCGAAAGATGTTCTTCGACAATTGGTCGCAGGAAGGTCAACGTGACTTCCGAACACGCACGGACGGAGGTTGCGCGGCGCGGTCGGGTGCTCGCACGGTCAGCTTACCTGAAGCCAATTGTCCAAATCCACCGCAAAGCATCTGACTTCTGGCACTGAGTCAGTCACTTTTATTTTCAGCTTGGTTACAGTTTCCGAGTCGTTCTTCAATGTCAACATTTCGTCACAGAAATTCTGAAATCCAAAGCAACAAACGTGGATCCAACAATCCGGCCAAAACAGGTGCACGAAAACGTGTTTTCGGAATTGTGAACGTCTGACAACTTTTTCACATACAAATCCACAAAGGTGTCTTTTGGGGCTTGTTTTGTTTTTGGTAGATGTCTATTTCTCAGTCTGCAACATGTCTGTGCATCTCACCTTGAAAGCGTTCTGGATCTCGAGCGTGCGCATGTTGAAGTTGGGGTCCCACACGGTTTTGCCGGTGCAGGTAGCGTCCGTGTGGTGGCAGCTGTCCAGGTCCTGCTGTCGCAGTCCGAACACGATGTAGACCTGCGCGTTGGACTCCACAGAACTCTGGTACTTGTTGATGTCCTCGATGAATTTGCCAATGGGAACGTTGCTACCCACGAATTTGATCTGAAAGGAGCACGGACAATGTGCGATCTCGTGTCTGATCTCAACAAATTCACTCCAGTGTGGTTTCCAAAACAGATTTGCATTTTATTTTCTCAGCGTGCATCTCGTCTCGACATGTGTGTTGGTCAAGATAATTCTGCGACTTGATTGGTGCGAGGACGACTTGATTGGTGCGAGGACGACTCTACCTGTTCTTCGTTGACTTTGAGTCTGGAGGCGGAGTAGATGAAGCCTGCGAGCAGCCCGACGAAAAACAGAACGATGAACCAGCGCGCGATCGAGTTGGTGACGAACTTGAAGTAGGGTCCAGCGAAGAAGCGCACGACGGGGTTGGTGCGCGACTCTCCGTGCGCCGGCGTGCTCGCATCGCCCGTCCACCCGGCGCGTGGGCAGCAGCAGCAGCACTTGAAGCGCTCAAAGTGCTTGTGGTACATGAGAACGACGCAAGGCAGGAAGGTGATCACAGAGCAATAGTTGACGATGATTAGAACGCCGGAGAAGACACCGAACGAGTAGATACCCAGGAACGGGGAAGAGGCACTGACGAAGAAAGCAATGGCCGTGGTTATGGACGTGAACAACATGGCCAAGGCCGCCTTGCGGTAGCAGTCTGACATCCTGTGAGCGAGCGATTTGTAGGAATGGTGCGCTGTCTCCTTCCAGGTGTCGACGAACACGAACACGTCGTCGGCGCCGATGCCGAGCACGATGAAGACGGCGAGCACGTGGAAGACCCCGACGTAGCGGAAGTCGAGCACGATCCGGTAGACCAGGTTCGCGCCGCAGAACCCGGTGATGATGCTGAAGATGGTCCAGCCCGTGATCCAGATGGACGTCGTCTGGATCGCCATGAAGACGCCTATGAAGACGAAGCTGCCGATGGCGAGAGCCAAGTCGAAGACGACCTGTCGGCTGATCCAGAGTCCGATGATGGTGCCCCCGCCGTAAGAGAAAGTCATGTCGCCCACGCCGTCCTTGAACTTTGAGTCTCCTTCAGGCATGAAATTCTTTCTGAAGAAAGTGTCAAACTTTTTTGTCTGGTCGTCTTCTTTGTCCGTGGTGTTGGTGAAGCCTTCCAGGGGCCAACCAAAGCTGAGGATGGACTGAGTCCGAATGCTGACAGCTTCTGTGGCAGTGATTGTGGCATCTTTATCCAAAAATCTTCTCATTCTCTGTTTGAACTCATCCTTCGTACTCGCTTCGTACAGGACCTCAGGAATTCTCTCAAACGTTGGATCATAGAGGGTGGGATACAAGGCCGCGTAGGTCCCGTCGAAGAATCGCAGAACAGACTCTGGCTTTGAACACTGCGTGGTACCTTTTTCGCGGAGACAGAACTTGGCCATATCTTTGACTGCCATAAATTCTTCCTCAGTCTTATTTATGGCTTCCAGGTTTGCTTTGGTGAACACATTGCCGTCGGAATCGTCAAAAAGGAGCCCGACGAAGTCGTACTGGATGGTCTGCTGGTTCTGCATGGCGTCCTCCCTGCTGCCACGGTCGATGACGTCGTTTTCGTCCTCGTTGCGGTAGTCCCAGGCGAGGCCGCGCAGGTACTCCGGGCTGCTGCGGATGTTGAGCGGAACCTGGGGGTGGAGCGGCGCTCTGATCAATTTGCGCGGCGAGAGAGTTGTGCTGGTCGCACGCTCGGATCTAACAGGTGTGTTTGGCTATCTCACGCCAGCGTTTTTGAACCAAAACAAATGGAAGACAGGGTCCGGTCACATGGGGCCTGCTGCCCGCAGGCTTCATCAAAGGCAGACTTACCCTGTCGAAGGTGATGGGCAGAATGTCATATCCCACCCTGCTGAGGATTGCTGTCAATAGGAGGAAAAATATGTGGCCGGCCAAGGTCAGTCCTGCAAGTAAAACGTGTGAGAGTGACAAATGGGTTCTTTTCTCGAAAAAATTTAGCTGTCGCAGATGATCGTGATGCATGTGTATTCGTGCACACGGCGTCTGTGAAGAGTACAGGTGGTTCTTGCGTAATCTTCCGTTTTGTTCCTTGGATCCAGAACAAACGAGAACACAACATGTTTATTCATGGAATTTTCTGTTGCATATTTTACAGCTGTGGATAACAAAAGAGGAATCTGCGTGAGAAAGTTCCGTGTGTGGAACACAAAAGTTGGATGGATACTCTCACAAGAAAAGCTGAGGCTGACGTGGAAACCACGTCAAATGAAACACCCGCCGGGAATGGACTGGCAGCACTTCGATGGCGCGCCAATCCGCCTCTTTGAGTGTGCAGATGAATAATTTTGCATTTTGTGGATGTGTTTTGCAATTCTTGCTCTTGTGAAGATCTGCCATCAAATTATCGCAACTGTCTCCACAGATGCAGGACGTGTATTTTTACACGATTCCTCAGCACCCCAGGAGTTTCATTCATTAGATGTGAAGAACAACAAGGAACCTGACTCCTGTCATGAGGTATACAGCCCTGAGTCAAGAATTCAGTGCTGTTGTTCTTCTTGGGATTTTTCTGATGTTGGCAGTGCAGGCTTTGGTTGCCTCACAGTAAACTGTCTTGGATATTTGTGACAGCGGTGCGGTACGAGTGTGAACCCGCATTGACGTGCCGTTCATAATGCACAGGACAAAGAAAGACGAATTTGTTCGCCAAGTATGGAAGTACGAGGCCAAACCAAAAACATTCTGGCTGCAGAGCCGTGAAAAAGCAGCAACGACATCGCAGCATTGTCAGCCCTCCAACGAAGATTTTATACCAATTAATTGTCATGGAAACCCATCATCACCAACAAAACATACCAACATCGATGTTGTGTGGATAAATTTATCTTGCGTGCGTCTCTGCAAAAATGTCCTCAGATAAAAAATATGTACCACAGTACATGTATACGACCGTTCGTTCCGTGTGAAAGACGCAACCCGCGCACACCCCAACATCTGCTTCTGTGTGTTCTGATTCCGAGGTCCTGTTGGAACAATGGTAACGTCTCAGCAAAGCTCGTCTCGTTATTGCCAAGCCCAATTGAGGGGTAAAAGGTATTCGTCTCATGCAGGGAACGAAATGGTCCTTTGGAAATTTGGAATTTTGACCTCAGAAGACTGTTTGTCTGCCGTGTTTCGCAGTTTTGAATAAACTTTGTGAGAAAAGTCGCGTTGGAGAGCGCGGAAATTCAAAGTTATGAGAGACAGACAGAAGACGCGTGGTTCTTGTGAATGTGCATCGATCCCTTTGAACCTGTATTCTGGTATTCATGCTCGTCCGCTTTCCCAAGAAGGTTGATCCAGAATTGCCCATTTTTTGGGACCATTGTACACGGCTCGCGACGCAACCGTACTGGCGCAACCGAACCATTGAACTGGACGAAAACAACTGGACTGGCACAACTGAACCAACAGAACTGGACCAGTGGAACAAAACCAGCAGAATGAGACCAACATAACTGGACAAGTGGACTTGTACAACTGGGCCAGTGCAACCAAACCAACACAACCAGACCAGACCATCCCAACCAGACAAGTGCTCAAGTGATTGCACAAATACCAGTCAAGTAGTACCAGTGAGGTTGCACCAGTCTGTACTGGTCTGGCTCTGCTGGTCCAGTTTCACTGGTCCAGGTCTGCTTCCGGTCCGGTTCGTGTTGCACGAATGGGACAGTTGTAGCAATGTCGACGCTTCCGTAAAAAAGAGTAATGATCCGACAAATTGATTGCTTTTGGAAAAGATTGGTTTTCTCAATGTTCTTCTTGTCTTGCAAGCTTTCTTGCCATTTCCATGCTTCGTGCACTCCAGATTCCCAGCCTAAAATGTCGCTCCGACTGTGCAGAGGCTTGCTCGGAGAATACGTGCACGCATGCAATTGGCCGTGCACGGAGTAGGGCAAAATCATTCGAACAAGAGAAGTCTGAAACATTGACCACAGCTTTTTGCCCTCATTTTTTTTACGTCACCAAAAGCTTTTGACATTCTGATGCAGTTCCACTGTTTGGTTCACAATGTTGTTTGAATAATTCATCTGGCAAACTGTTTGATGTATTTTTGTTCGTAGATTGATTTATCTCCGTCACTTCACCTTCAAGGGTGTAGCGAGAGCAAACCAGCTTCTATTTACACTGCGCCGACACTACAAAGCCACAGCAAAGGGATTCTGAAGACTGAAGGGCGCTGGCTGCGAAAATGAGAGTCAACTTAGATCCAGATCTATTTCGTGCGGAAAATTTGCGACCCCTCACGTGTTGCAGAGAGGACGTAGATCTATCTAGCATGAACATCGAGAGTGCATGGTGCTCACAATTAACGCCGCTGACATGGAAACCTTTCTTTTCTTGAGATGTATTGAACTGCTGATCAATCCAAGCGAACCGAAAATGTACAGAAAAGAACTTTTTTTTTTTGCACGTTGTACTCAGAGCTTGCAGGGACACGACAACAATTTTTCTACGAGGGGGATCCCAATGCTGACGGTGCAGTGCATGTTGTATCACTTTGTGCACTTAGAAATTAGGACGAGTTGACACTATTCTGCGGCCACAAATCGCTGAGTTGACCCCTCCAACATAAAGGTGATACAACATGGTCATTGCACCGTCAGCAATGGGATCCCCCTCGTACAACTCTGCAATCACAAAACCTGTCGTACGTGCTCTCATCGTGGTAGAAATGGGTTCTCACCTTACAAAATTGGTTCCTGTTCAATCGCACAACTCCTTTCTCGACCAAAGGTCTCGAACGAAAAGACATTGTGTGATTTCACAGGAACCACAGTGTGAGAATCCTGTCCTGCAACTCATGCAGCGGTCAACCCTGCATGCTGTGTGTGCTCTCATCGTTGTTGTTCTCATGCACTCCCCTTGTGGAAGGCACATACAGAAACCACATAACACCGTCTGAGATCGATTCAAACCTTTTCCAGTGTGCATTTCCGTGATTGTATGCCAAGCGAATGGTTTTCTGTGAGTACGAGGCTGATTCCACTTCTGCCGCTCAGCATGCCCATTAAAGGTCAGCCGCTTGACACAAGTGGACACAAAAGACTTACGCAAGACTACCCAACGCTTTTGTTGACCAACAGTTTAATGTGTTGTGACTGTCTGGACACTGTCAAACATCGGACATGCCTTCGAAGTACTGTCCTCGGACAGACAAACATTTCACAAGTCTTTTGGGCCACGCCCTGAGAACAGCCTCCTGGTACTCATGTGAAGCAATTGACCCAATCTGGGCGTCGACAGCATCCTTCAGGTCATCAATGGAGTTGAATCTTTGGCCCCTCATGTCATGTTTGAGTCTTGGATAAAACCAAAAGTCATTGGGGCCAAGTCCGGGGAGTAGGGAGGGTGTGGCACCAGCTGGATCTTCTGTCTCCTGATGAATGCTTTGGTTCTGTTGGCGGTATGTGCAGGAGCATTGTCCATATGCAGAAAGATCCTTCCCCGGACTTTGCCCCTGGGACGGCGAGTTCTGAAGGCATGGACAAATCTGGTCAGGACTTGGATGAAAAAGTCAGCTCCCACTGTGCGCCTGGCATACTCATAATACACCATGCCAGAACTGTCAAAGAATGAAATGAGTAAGACTTTGCCAGTTGCTCTGCTTCTGTGTTCCTTGATGGGTCTCTGCTCTGCCTTTGCCATCCACTGCCGGGACTGCTGCTTGGTCTCCAGGTCATATTGACAAACCCAAGAATTGTGATGACAGAGCTGAGTACATCAGGGAACTGGCGGATGAGGTGCAAGAAAAACTCACAGCAGTCACGCCTGGTGGTCAAATTCCGAGGAGTGAGAAGGCAAGGCACGAATTTTGCACACTTTTTCACAAGCTCCAGATTGACAGTGAGAATCCTGTAGACACTGGTCCTCTTGATCCCAGTCTGCACACTGATCTGAGTCACAGTTGACCGTTTGTCTCCTTGAATTGCTGCCTGCACTGCCTTGACATTGTCATCACATGTGCCAGTCTTGCCTCTTGAACTTCTTGGCAAATCCAAAATGGACTCACGTCCGCCCTTGAATTCATGATACCAGTAAGCAATCCTTGATTCTGACATGGAACTGTCCTGGTAGACTTTCATGATGCCGGCCTTGGTCGTGTTCAGATCAAGGGTGATCTTCACACAAAACCAAATGTTGATCCTCTGCATGAGCAACAGTGGAATCTCAGTGATTCTCCTCATGGTGGCAAACACCAGTGTTCACTGTGCCGCTCGGTCAGACAAACTGCGTGCAATTGACCGCAGGAAACAGACCAATTGACTTGCCGACTGTAGTCAGAAAGGCCGGTGCGCAATGTCCTCACAAAGCATGCTGAGCGGCAGAAGTGGAATCAGCCTCGTATTGAAGGGAGATGTTCGTCCAAGTTGTTCATTGCGTTGCTTTTCTGCAACGGGTTCTTGTGTGATGGCGTGAATTATGGCAAACAATTTGTTCTGTGTTCAATGACATGGGTAACAACTGGCCCGAAGACTTGTACCTTTTTCGTTGTGTGCACAAAAAAGGAAGGACTCTCTCAGTGTTTATGTTCAGCAAGGTGCATGTTTATCCACCTGTTCGAAATGGGATGGAACTGCATGGTGCACGTGAGGTCAACTGCACTTGTTCCTGTGCGGGTGGAACGTTTGGCACGTCCTATGAACCACACCAGAATTCATTGTGGACAAGTTTGCAAACATTATTTTCTGTTTTACGGAGTGGTTCATTGCTTGAAAGACGCGGAGGATAGAGATCCTGGTGCCTGTTAAGACCAGGTTCTAAACATGTGTCGCTCGTACGTTTCAGAAGGAAAGAAAGCATTCACATGCGTCTCCAGATCCACGCCTGGATTGCTTCCTTTCGTCAGCCTCAACGAATTACAATTTGCATGTGGCACCACACGAACAAATTATCTGTGGCCTGAAAGGACATCTGAGTGACGAGCCATCACCTGAGTTTGCTGCTTGACTGACTTTGGAAAACCAACATTTCATCGTTCTGCTGACTGGAGTGTTTTCATCACCTTTGAGCGAAAGTGTGTGTGTGTCCCAGAGTATATATAGAGTAATTTCCTGTCTACAGTCAGATGTGATTGGCCATGCAACTTTGAAATTGCAGGTTTATTGATCTGATTGCTTTCTTCAGGTAAAAGACAACAGACCACGTGTGTCCGAAAACCAGGTCAGGATGAGAATGCTTCGCTGCACTCACCAAACCAGAGGCCCGTCCTGTTGGAGATCCACCTGATGAACCGGAGCGGGTCCCGGTCGCGCCTCTGCTTCGCCTTGTCGCCCCTCGCCCTGGCGGCCGCCACCTCCGGATCCGAGGTGGGCGACACCCTCCCGTTGTTGTATCCATTCTGCAGGCTGTTTGCGTCGAGAACCACCTCTCCGTTCTTCGCTCCAGGGTCATTTTGCATTTCAAAACCTTTGTTATCCATTGTTGTGTCTTTCTTGGTCCGTACGTTGCCTCTTGACTTTCACAAACCGTTCAGTAGTAGGTGGTATGATGTTCTCCTTGAATGAATAAGGTTTTGGCAAGGGCTTCTTGGCTGTTGCCTTTGCATGAGTCAGTGCTCCATGCTGTTGAGTGAAGCCATCAGACCGTGCAGTCTTTCTGGCTGCATCTTCCGTGTGTATGCCACTGTCAAGAGAAAGTCAAATGCACATCATTGAATATAATTTTACAACATTCAAGAGTACATGTGCACCAGTCTTGCTATTAGCTGCGAATTTCTTCCATGTCAGGTTGTGTTGACGCCCTTTTCTCACCTTTCTTTTCAATGAATTGTCAACGCATTTGCAGGAGTATTTGCTTTGGCAAAACAAACAATTTTCATCGTTCAAAACGTAAATTGAATTTCTGTGGAATCGCCGCCATGCATGGTGAGGGAAGAGCACCGTACACACACCACATGAAAAATGAAATGCACATATATTTTGCTACCCACATCAAGAACTCTTCTAACATTTGCCCCCTTTGTTTTGTGTGTTCTTGAACAGAATCAGGTGTGTCAGATTGCACAGAACGCGTGAGACTGCAAGATTAATCTTTCATCAAATGAATGTAAGCCCTCAAAGCGTGCCGTGACAAGTCATTGCGACAGTGGTCTCAATGTCACACACCTCAAACTTTCAAGTTGTGCGGCCGCAACAGTGGACATCATGAGACAAACACGTTATGAAAGGCACAATTCGAACAAACCTGCCGTGGTCCAGAGTCACAAGTTGCCGAATGCCGTTCTTTTCAAGCTGCAGCTTCCCATAGCCACACAGGTAACAGCTGTACCGACGGGTGCCTGGTGACGTCAATGATGACAACTCTTTCAGCCTCTTCTACCTGTCTCTCGGGCAGCAGATGCGTCGAGCTAAAGCTTCGCTGATAGGAACTCCACCCTCTAGGTCTTCTCCCATTCTTAAAATTATTCCCAGAATGTTCAGCTAGACAGCTCTCTGGTGTTGTTGGGTTCGTGAGCACACAATTGTTGAAGGATTCAGCGTGTGCACGCACAGCAAAGTTTTGAATGGCGGCCTCATTGATTTCTTCATCGTGTTTATTGATCAGAACACAGCAAGGCAAAGCAGCACATGTATGTATGTGCACGTGTGCGTGACCACTTTTGGTTCGAAAAGTTCGTGCAGCAACCGCACAAATTGAGAAAGTGGTTCAATTCCCAAGGAACATACGACTCTTTTGTACGAGCCCATGCAGACAAGACAACGTGCATAAAGTTCGGAGCACAGACTCTTGCGGTACATCACTGAGTGCATGTCCACATTCAAGAGTGAACTGAAGGAAAGCCCCATCACATGTGAGGACAGTTGACAGCCACATTAGCCCAGCATTGACCACGAAAAGTTTCACAAGCAGAATGCCAAACAACATACCCTGCGAGTAAAATTTCTCAAAGGGTTGTTCAGTGATTGGATCCATTGCCTGGATTCACTGCAGGGACTTTCAGCAGAAACTTGTGTCTGATTCTGGCAATGACCTGCGTCTTGACAAAACCAATTCTTACTGAATTATGTGAAACTGGAAGCATTTTTGTTCAGCTTTGTTGGCACCACCGCTAGTTTCGCCTGAAGTTGGAGTTGTGGCCCCGGAACCCAGGTGGGGGTCGGCGTCCCGCAGAGGTGAAGCCGACCGCTGCTCGCCTCGTGGCTCGAGCGCTCTGTCGCTCCAGGGCTGGGTCAAAACCTATATTACCAGAGGCGCCAAAGAGTGATGCCCAAATATTGCTGGCACTGCTTGGAAAGTTGTTGTTGTTCTGATTTGGACTTGGGAAGAAGCTGCTTGTGAACTGATTTGTCGACGTTGGGAAAAAGTTGTTGGTGCTCACTGTTGGTGGGTTTGGGTTCGGAAAGAATACGTTCGTGTTCAGACTCGAAGTGCTTGGCACTGGAAAGAAAGCGTTGGTGTTTGTTGAAACTGGAGCAGGTTGGATGTTGGTGTCGGTCCTCACGGTGGGAGTGTTGTCAGAGCAATAGGACACGGCGTGCGGCCAGTCGCACCACTGATAGGTCGGGTTGTACACGGTACCCACGGGACAGCGTTTCGGCCAGAACAGGTCCTGTGGGCCGCACTCAACGAACTGCGCGCACATGTCACAGGGGTGCGCGTGCCTCGTCCCAGCAGCCTTATCGAAGCAGAAACCTGTCAGAAGACAAAACACATTATGTTTTTGCAGGTGCAAAGTGCACTTCTCGTCAAAGGGGCAATGGCGAAGTCCTTCATTCCGAATGCTGCAATGCATCGGTGCCCCAACTGACACAGGTCACCACATTTGTTTGTCTCTGCTGCATTTTCCCGACACAACAAAGAGTGACCTCAACATTCGACCATTTCTGCGGGAACAAACGTGCAGGTTCTCTCACTGAGAGAAGTGCTGAACCTACCCGCGTCTTTGAACACAAAATGCTAAACAGCTTTTTCTTTCCCTGTTTTCAGCGTCCGAATACGAGCAAATGGGGAATACTGGTCCAAAAGTTATTCGTCGGAATGGAACAAATAAAACACTTGGCAAGCACCGGATATCACTTACGTCCTTCTCTGAACTGCTGGCACTGGGCGGCGTCCGTCGTTCCGGCTGTCGGGGGAGACGGAGGTGGCGCAACAGGCGGGGGGTTCACAATCACAGGAGGAGGGTTCACAGGAGGAGGGTTCACAATCACAGGAGGAGGGTTCACAGGTGGAGGGTTCACAGGCGAAGGGTTGGGCGGAGACACGGGTAGCGTCCTGTCAAAAGAAGCAGAGAAACAATGAAATCGTCATGTGGTCTCGTCTCAAACTGTTGCACAAAACTTTCCAAAAATATGCGACATGTAGAGGAAAAGAATCAGACATTTAATGACCCCTTTTCAGTCATTTGGCATCGTCCGGTGTACCAAGGCAGCGCTGGGCTCAATGCAGGCATAAGATTCATGACTTACACTGGGTTGCCCATGGCCTCGTTCATGGCCCGCACCAGCGGATAGCGCCCCGTACCGCAGGCTCCCATGAAGTCGTCCAGATCCAGCGCCCAAACCATGAACCCGCCGGTAAAGCCGCTCTGCGTCAGGTATGTCACCTGGAATATACTGGGTCTAATTTCCCTCTGGTTTTTTTTTCAGAAGAAGCCACAGATTCGGTGAAGCACATGATGAGTTTTCTTGCCTTTCTTCTGATGTAGTTTGGGTCGTCGTACCCAATCCACTCATTGTTTAACACCAAGTACGGGGCGCCATCCGAACCCGGGATTGTACCAGTTTGCGTGCTCGGGTTTTGCAACTTCTCGCAAATCTGTCAAATTTAAACGAGAAAGTCAAGTGTGGTCGTTGAGTCAATACGTCTTTTCTTCTGTCAGAGCACATGTATCTGGATGTGGCGTCCACTTGCATTTTTGGTCACAGTTACGAGCGTATCTTGAGGGAAGTTGTTCATTCTCTCCGAACTCTAAAATTGCCCGTGGCCAACATTTCACGCAAATGCAAAGACAGTGTGAAAAATTATCAGGATTTCTGCTCGTAATTCAACATTTTGCTACCTCGTAGTAGGCCAAGAATCCCGATTCTTGGGTGAGGCGTCCTCCCGCGGATCCGCCAGTCGCGGACATGTGCGGTGACATCCGCTGACCCGGCGACACCCTGAAGCCACGTCCGTATGTGGGGAGACCAATAACCAGCTTGTCTGCTCTCGCCCCATTGTTTCTCCAGTATGTGGCAGCCGCCTCCTGTGACGCAAAATCAACAGAATTCGAAGCTTAAGCAAATGAAAAGAATTTCTGAAGCAGAAAAACCTGCTTGGCAGTGACATTAGTTGTCCACAGCACCTGTTTTGGCAAGAGAAACAAGTGCGAATTGCCTGACAATAACTTGCTCTACAGAGGAGCCCGCACTTCTGCTTTGATATCCAGTGCGTACGCTCGTACACGTCACGCAGCTCACGAGTCGTACTGAAGGCAACACAAAGCGAAGGGTAGTTCACCACAGTGAGGTCGTCCTGTCCCGTCCTGTTGACCAGTGGAGCGTTGTGCCCAGTTGTTCTGTCCCACGATCCGTGCAGGTCGTACGACATCAGGTTGATGAAATCGAGATACCTGGAGAAAATGGTGCCAAATTTCCTTCGGGTTCTGACAGGCTCGTCCTTCGCTTGATTTGTCAAGGGAGTCGAAACATCGTAAGTTTGTTACGCAATGAAAGTGATCGTGAAAGCCTCCCGTACTCGCGAACTCACCGATTCATTTCGGGGATGTCGTAGCCTCTCCGGATGGTATCCATGCCCGCAGCCACAGCCGCAGTCAACAACAGGGGTTCTCTCCGTCGATTTGTAGCATCAGCAGCAAACTTCTGCTTCAAAATCTGAAAAGCAACACATTCACTCAGAAGAACACACAACGAGGTTGAATCTTTTCATGAGCGTCAGCACAACATCTGTAACCTGCAGCAGACGGATGAAGTTTTGTTTGTCTTCAGGTGGACTGCCTCGACTTCCGGGGTACTCGAAGTCCAGGTCAAGTCCGTCAAAGTCGTGATCACGGAGGAAGGTGGTGGCCTGATCCGCGAACTGTGTGCTCTTGGTGACGGAGCTGAGCGTCCTGCTCATCTCCGTCGTTCCCATGTTCCACCCTCCAACGGCCAGCAGGGTCTTCACGTTGCTGTTTTGCTTGAGAGCGTTGAACTGACCATAGCTGAAAATAAAGAGTTTCTGCTCTGAATACATGTGTACTGTGGCTCGAAGGGTCGAACTCCAAGAGATGACAGAGAATCTGAAGTCTCCTTGACATTGAAACTCAGGTGATCAGCCTTTTTCTATGCACTCACAGACCAGGTGTCCTGTCCCAGCTTTGGGTGAGGTCATTCCACTCAAAAGGAGCCAGTTGATCATTTTCAAGTTTGGCAAAGGCGAAGACAAGGTGAGTACAAAGCCCAGGTTCGATGTCCCCCGGGAAGAACTTGGCTGGCCTCTGTCTGTACTGGGACCAGTTTGTGTAGTAGCACACTCTGCGTGCACCTCCAATTTGCGCTGTTGTGTCAAAATTTAAAATGTGTTGTTCAGACATCTGCTCGTTCACCCTTCTGTTAGAAAGAAGTCGTGTACTGGTTTTTGTCGCACTTCAATTTCGGGTAAAAGTTTTGAAACAGAATCTCACCTGAAGCTGTGTTCAGCAGGGTAAATCCCAGGCTCAAGAGGAAGAAGTTCTGAGAAATCATCCTGGACAAAGTAGGCTCGCTTGAGCGTGCGCGGAACACGATCACCTTGTTGCGCCGCACGAGACTCCCTATTGCTGAGCAGCGAATCAGTTTACAGCCTTCGGTATCAAATATTTGCAGACTTTGTTGAACATCGAATGACAGAGAGTGTGTCGTGAAGACTGTTCGAATGTCTGACAACGATGATCTGACAACGCGAGTTGCTCGTACAGAGTGGTTTGAAAAGTGAAAAATTGATCAACATCAAAACAGAACGTTTGAGACTGTTTGGAGCAAGACCAAATGCCACTGAGAACGGGCAACTGGCCTTTATAGACAGCGTTTGGAATGATGATGTTTTTGAGGTCATACTGCGTGTGTCCCAAGAAATGATTTCATATTGTTTGTGGATGGTGAGAATGCCGGTGTTAATCATTATTGTTTGCGTTCGTTGACAGGTCTACCCTGACCACTGGGCCCCTGCTGGAAAACATGTTCTGTTGGATCTCGTCATGCCCAAGGCCCCGTTTGATTTTTTTCAACAGACAAAAGTTCTGGTTTTTCAGTTTTTACAATTTGAGATTTCTTCCATGCATGGGCAACGTATTTCTCACAAACACTTTCTTCTAAATGGTGTGGTGTGAAAACGGTGTTAGCCAAATAATGAAGAAAGAGCAAGGTTCTTTTGAAGAACAGTGAGCTTCTTTGTGCCGCGGTTGACATCAGCGACCGCCGTGCGGTCCCTCCTGTTCTGTTTGCTTGAACCACAGAATTCTACACCGCGTGTACTCGTAAAATGTTTTTGTCTTGCGACGCATTGCACGACAAAACGTGCGGTGAAATTTTGCTGCGTGATTTCATTGTTCCTGATATGGAACTGGTGAGCGCGCACACGCTTGCATGTGGTCGAAAGGATTGTGTCAGCTCTGCGTGAGAAAATCAGATGACAATCAACCGAAAATTGCAAACAGATAGCAAACAAACATGTTCTGGTGGAGAAACATTTTATTCAAATTGAAAGAGAACCTGAGATACGTGTAGCGTCTTCAAGCCTGCAGATGTCTTTGAAATCTCGTTCTGCATGACACAATATCGCGTGTGTCAAAACCGCCGAACTACGTATAAAATTTACACACACTTTGGGGTATTCTCTTCTGTCGTTAGTTGCTGAAGTCCCTGTAGGGATTCCGCATGTTTTGAATGCCAAAATTGTACAAACTCGTAGGATAGTTGTTGTTTCTGGTGGAATAGTAAGACCCACCCCATTGCGGCGCAAACCCGAAGCCAAACGGATTTCCAGACACTGTTGGAACGCGATAGGAATTCATCCCCTGCGAGACAGATGAATCAGCCTCCTCGCCAGAATTGTCATTTCGTGTTCCGTGCGAGTACGAGAAGGCGTCACGCAATCCATAGGCGTTTGAAGGATTGACTGAGCCTGGATAAAACGTTGCTGCCTCTTTGTTTTGATTTGATGAGTCCTGTTCAGTGATTTCTGTTTCTTCATTGGATGTTCTTGGTCCAGGTTCTTCGATGTACGTTCCATCGCTGGAATCTTGATCCAATGATGGTTGACGAGTTTCAGGTGAAGTTGAATCGTGGATGTCCCTGTCATCTGCTGGACTTCCCAGTCTTGATCCGTGCGAGACTCTTTCTTCAATGGGGCTGTCAACATTTGTCCTGGACGCGAAACTCTCATCCCGTGGATTGTTCAAGTTTGATTCATCATTCGGATTGGCGAATTCAGCGTCGTTCGTGGCTGGGTCTCCGAAGGAAGCTCCGAGTCCAGATTCGAAAGAGCGAGTTGAAAAATACGGATTCGTTGATCTCAAACTGTAAGTGCTGAAGGGCTGAGTCCAGTCGCGCGTCGTGGAACCTGCCGCTGTGTCAAGGTTCAGGTTGCGCGTTGTTCCCGACGCTCTCTCTGTCTGCGAACTGACCCAGGCTTCTTGACATGAAGGTACGTTTCGGATGTGGTCACAACGCGCCACTCTCACGTCTGAGTTGTACACAGTTCCAGGGGGACAGGTTTTCTCAAACGTCATACCGCCAGAGCACTGGACAAAGTGCGTGCAGCGACGCTCTTCGCACGGATTCTCGTGGAACGTTTGAAACATTTTGTCCAGGCAAAAAGCTGAAATTCAAATCACAAAATTTTTGCTGTGTTTTTGGAAAGTGTTCTTGAATAAAATCCAAATGAAGAGAACAACTGATGAACTTACTGCCTTGCTGCACCGCATCGCATTGACCAGAGTTTTCAGTGACAAGAGCCCTGCAAACGAAAACAGGTCAAAGAAATCAGTGAGTCAACAGACCAGTTCGAAGCCGATTTCACGAAAACGGTGGGTGGTGCTAAACTCACGCGCTTCGCTGAAGGGCATTGTGTTCTTGCCGTGACCACCTGTTCAAAAAATATCCAGCAATCTGACACTGTGTTATTGTTGTCACAAGGAAACATTCACCACAGAACGAAGCTCACCTTGGCACATAAAGCTGTCTGTCGAACAGAGCGAGCGCTCCGGACACTGGAAGTCGAGTCTCCCACGGCGCAAACACGGAACTGCCAAAGATACAGACCTACCTCACGCATTTGGCCGTTGCATTTCGTTGAGAGAAATATTTCATGGTCGCATCACGTTGCGCCGGATTGTCGAGAGAGTCTGACACAACGCATTTTATTCAAGTAGGCAGCAAATCTTCAACACACGAAAATCAAGAAAGACAGAAACACCACAATTCCTCCCATGTGCCCGCCTCAGTATCAGCTGAAAGAAATCAAAGCGAAAGTAAGCAGAGCCTTTCCTTCTGACTTCGCAGAGCTCATCTTGCTTCGCTTTGCCGTACGTCTACTGAAGATCTACATGTTAGTTTCATGAAAATAGCTTCGTGAGAACTAATCTACATCAAGAGCTATCTAACCGCAGTGCTTGACCACGGGTCATGTGTGAGTCACCAATACAAATTATTTCGGAGACATACAAAGTGTTTTGTTCATTTATTGTTACATTCTGCAACATTTCTCGGCCAGTTGCACTCTCGTTTGTTTGGATCAAACACTGTTCCTCGTGGGCAACCTTGCTCAAAGACATTGCCTTCGTAGCAAGTGATGTAGTTTGTACAGGGTTTGCAAGGATGAGATCTTCTGAAACTTGTCTCAGCTGAACAGAAATCTGGAATGGAATCAGAAAAAAACTTTCAGCTTGAGAACAAATGTGTTCCAAAGATGCTGAAAAGATGGATGTTCGACAAAATTATGGTGTGCCTCATAACACAAGAATGAATGAACGTCAACACACCTGGGGCATTCAAGGCTGGGCAGAGCACAAAACGCCTGGTCAGCGGAGCGCTCGTGGTCCCTCCCTGGTTGTTGTTGCCCGTGGCGGCCCCTGGCTGCGGCTGCGGTGCCACGGGGACGTTGGACGGGAAGTTGAGCGACGGACCCTGCACGTTGGGACGCGCCGCAGGCACCGGACCAGCGGGCTGGGGGGCCACAGGCACATTGGATGGAACACCCAGGCTCCGTCCACCACCACGTGTGATCATGAACAAGTTCCTCGTGGGATTAAATGGACGAAGTCCTTGCATTGGTGGAACTGCAAAGTTTCGTCGTTGTCTGAACATGGGTGTTGGGAAGTTGTACCGAAGAGCTCCAGGTTTCAGGCCAGGTGTAATTGAAGAGCCCATGCCTGGGAAAGGTAATCCTGCAGGAGATAACCCCATGGGCCAGAAAGAGCTCTGTTGATTCCCGTAGTTCTGTGTGCCTGCATTATGAAAATTGTACAATGTGCCTCCGACCATGTTGCTGTTGCTTTGTGGCTGGAACGAACGCACCGCTGCATTGGCATCAAGAACCTGTTCTCTCCGTTGACCAAACAAGTATCTGTTCTGTCCATTCATGAAAGGCGTAAAAGACCTTGATGCGTCGCTCGGAAGAGAACTGAGTCCTTGGTACATTCTTGCCAAGGACTGAAGCATCTGTCGCGTTCTCCACGACGGGGATCCTGAGACTGAAGGAGCCACATGGTCTCTCGACGAGAGAGCTGGATTCATCCACATGTTTGGAGGTCTTTGGCTTTGCTGGAACATGGTGTTCGTCGCTGCTTGGTTTCCAAAACTTTGAGCACCAGGGGGAAGTCCCGGAAAGGGCAACGGTGCTCTCACCAGTGACTGCAGCCCCTGAGATTGCAGTCCATTGTTCTGAGGGCTAAAATCAATTATTAGAGTTGGGAAAAGGAAACTCTTTGAGAACTCAAGCATTCCAAACCAAGGCTGAGCCTTTGCCTCTGTTAGTCTCAATGTTGTTTTTTTTTTGCGTTTTCTTATTTCAAAGTGCTCAGTGTGAAATGACAGACTTCCTTAACAATATACGAGGTACGTATTCTAAGTCTTGTCCGTCATGACCAGCGCTGTCGATCGATTGTCTGCGACCAAATAGTCAGTGTGTTGCGTGGCACCAAGTGGAATGTGCGCGGTCGCGATTTGGCAATGCAGTGGTCACTTGGAGGACACCAGCAATATGAAATTGAAGATTTTGCAAAGAGCCTGCATCTGGTTTTGTACCCAGAGACATATTTCCATACAGGAGATAGTTCGAGAGATCACAGTGGCTTTTCCGCAGGACAGAGTTTCAGAACGGACCATACGTCGTTGGTGGAAAGATTTCAACAATGGAACAAGGGACAGAGACTCCATAGATGACAAGAACCGGTGTGGAAGACCAGTTTCCATGCGGACAGAGGAGAATGTGACCCTCATCATGGATTTAGTGATGACAGACAGGCATGCAACCGTGTCAGAATTGGTTGAAGACAGTGGGATCCCACGCAGAACTGTCCATAAGATTCTTAAGAAGGATCTAAAATTGAGCAAAGTTGTTGCCAAATTTGTGCCTTGTCAACTGACAAAGGACCCGCAGAATAGCAATTTGTCAGCAATGGATGGATGCAGTGAATGGAGACAATGACAGTTTGCGTCGCATTGTGACTGGCGATGAGAGTTGGGTTTGGGCTTATGAACCGGAGTCCAAAAGAGATTCAAGTCAGTGGATTAACCCAAAGACAGACAACAGGCCACAGAAGTTCAGGAGATCCAGATCTACTCTCAAAGTGATGATTTGTGTGTTCTTTGATGTCCAGGGGGTGATCCACGTTGAGTTCCTGATGACCAGAGTCACGTCAGAAGTCTACATTGACATTCTGATGCACCTCAGAGACTCAATCAGACTGCGCAGACCACGCCTTTGGAGGGAACACAACTGGATTCTGCTTGATGACAATGCATCTGTTCACACATCTGACGAGACCATGACCTTCTTGCACCAAGTGAAGATGACCAGAGGAGACCATCCCCCCTACAGTCCCGATTTGGCCCCCTGTGATTTTTTTTTATTCCCCAAAATGAAGAATGAAATGCGAGGCAAAAGGTACCGCAACATGCAGGAGCTCAAGAATGCAGTGAACCAAGTGCTGGACAGCTTCACGCCTGAGGATTTCCATGACTGTTTTGACAGACTCCAGGACCGCTGGCAGCGATGTGTCTCTGCAGAGGGAAACTACTTTGAGGGGATGAAATTGATGGATGAATAAAAAAACTGCTCTCAAGGTTCGCCTTTGACTGCTTCACAATGTCAACATACTACCGCGGTCGCAATTTGCATAAAATTGACCTTGGTGCACCATCGCACACCGCGACACACTTGCGCAGCGCTGGTCATGACGGACAAGACTTAGAATACGTACCTCGTACCAGTCTTAACCTCAATTTACTTATTCTTATCACTAAAGGTATCAATAGTTCCGCAGATTTGACTGGGACGACACTTTGGTTGACAAAACGACAGTTGACAAAAAGTTCTTGCACAAACTGTGAGAACCTCGACTGGATTCCGTGTTCGAGTACGAGTACGCAACATCCAGACCGAAAAGTGGGTACTCACGGGAAAGGCATGTTGAGCAAGGCTCGATTCATGGCGGTGAGTAAGGGGTAGTTTCCTTGCTGGCATTCACCCGAGAAGTCGTCGAGATCCAGGGACCAGATCATGAAGCCGCCCAGTCCCCTCTGCTTCAGGTAATTTATCTGCGTGTTGATTGACAAACTGATTTCAATGAGGCGCCACAATGACTAGTTTGCAAGTCGACGAAATGTGGGTCACCGTGAAAGAGTCACGGTGCCCGTCATTCTTGTGTACGCTTCAGTTTGCAGAAATTGTGATAAATTGGAAAACCCCGGAGAATCAGGCCCGGGAAATGGGAGAAAGAATTTGGTTTTACCGAGGAAAGAGAGAGAGAGTGATAGGTGTACATTTGTGGACAATAAAGGTGGGAAGTGTGCCCAAGACAGCCAAATGGAGTCGACTTGCGGAAACAGACTTTTATCCAAACCACTTTTTGCCACTGCGGGCAGGATCAATCAATTCGATAGGTCGGTGCACTGACCACATGTTCGCTGAAAGGAAGAAATGCAAAAAAGAAGTCAGAGCCTCAAAGTACAACGCTTAGATCTGCACACGCAAAAAGCGAACTGTTGTCGTCACCTTCTGCACGACGTAGCTGACATCATCGTAGCCGACCCACTGATTGCCGACGACGACAAAGGGCGCGCCTCTCGACCCAGGGATCACCCCGCGGAACGCGCCGGGCTCCCTCACCATTTTGCAGATCTTTTTCAAACAGAAACCTCCTTGAGTATGAAGTGGCAGTGTGACAGTCGGGGGACCATTCGTTGTGTTTTTTTTTCTGCTGTGTAATCCAGGGTTGTTTCTGTTCTTGTTGTGCGACAAGAGTCCTCTCCTCACCTCATGATAAGCGAGGAAGCCTTTCTCCCCTGTGTAAGTTCCTGCCTCGGACGGGTCCGCAGCTGCCGGTCTGTTTTGGCCCGTGAAGGGAGCGTTCAACGTGAACCCTCGGCCATAGGTGGGGACGCCTAGGATCAGTTTGCTTGGTCTCAGTCCTCCATTCACCCAGTAAGACACTGCTTTGTCCTGAAAATGTTATTCACGTGTGGTTCTTCCTTGCCAACACAAACTGTTGAAACGGGATTTTACTTCGCATAACATTTTAAAATCTTGCGCGTCCGTGACATTTTCCGCACCACAGTCAGCAGATCATTCAGATCGATGGTGTTGACCAGCGGGGAACTGTGCGCTGCGAAGTTTTCCCAGGAGCCGTGAAGATCGTAAGACATGAGGTTTACAAAATCAAGATATCTGAAACACAAGCCTTTCGTGATTCACAAGGCGACGTGATCCAGCTTGCGCATAGTGTATGGATTCGAAAAGAAACAAAAATTTTCACGATCAAAGTCGCAGAAAGAACCTTACGTGTCCAGCTGAGGAATCTCATAACCTCTCTGGATTTTGTCGATGCCAGCTGAAACAGCCGCTGTCAGCAGAAGAGGTGGTCGCCCACGACTAGATATCAGCGGCTCACTGTTGAAAGTCTGTCTCAGCACCTGAAACAGGGACCAAAATGGAGACTGCTTTTTCCAGCAGCAAGTCGAACGATGCCCCTGGTGTTTTTCCTGTTATTGTTGTTGTTGTTGTTGTTGTTGTTTCACAAGCGCCTCACCCTGAGTAGGTTGGAGAACCTGGCTTTGTCTTCGGGAGGGCTTCCTCGGCTTCCAGGATACTCGAAGTCCAGATCCAAACCATCAAAGTTGTGGGTGCGCAGGAACTCCACCGCGTGATTGGCAAATTCTCTGGTGCTCTGCATGGTGCTCAGCATCTTGGTCATTTCACTCGTGCCCATGTTCCAGCCTCCCACACCGAGCAGTGTCTTCAAGAAGGGATTTCTTCTTTTCAAATTGTTCAGCTCTTCGTACCTTCAACGCAAAGGAAATGTCTTCAAACATGTTCTACGCTGACTACGTTTTGCCTAGTGGTGTGAATGCGGATTGCAGATCAACCTCAACAATGTGTGAGGAAAGACTCAAAGCTTCGTTTCGAATCATCGACCTCTGGTTTTGATTTTGGGTTCTTCGTTTCCTTAGCAGCCCAAAACAAATCTGCGAGGAAACCACCCACCTCGAAAACACTGTCCAAATCGAAAAAAATCTTGTCACTCACAGCCCCAAAGTGTCTCCCCCTCCAGTGTTGATGTCATTCCACTCGTACGGCTCGATGCGGTTATTGACAAGTTTGGCAAACGCGAAGACGATGTGAGAGCACAGCCTCGAGTCAATCTGATTCGGACGGAACTTGGCGTAGCCCTGTCTGTACTGCGACCAGTTGGTGTAGTAACAGACCCGTTTCAACCGTGAGTCTGGGCGCATGAGCTGACCAGGTGGTGCAAACTGACCCGGGGCCATGAACGGCCCTGATGGCATCATTTGCCCCGGTGTAATCCTTTGCCCTTGTGGCATGAACTGGTTGGGTGGCATGAACCCTGGTCTGAGCTGACCCGGTGGCATGAACTGACCACCCTGCATGAACTGGCGTGGAGGCAGAAACTGACCTGCAAGAATATTTTCGTGTTTGCTTGTTGTACTGCAAATTTCAAGTGAATTTTTGCCTGCCACCTTTGTTCTTGTGAACATGCTCATGAGGCTGCAGAAAAAAAATCTTGTTTGAACTTACCTGCATTGAAATTCACAAGGACTACAGTCCACGCAACGCACGAGAAGAATCTGGTGGCATCCATCTCAAGTTTGCAGCACAAAACGTACGATACTGCAGTGATCAAATCAAGATAGAGCCTTGTCTGCAACCTGCGATGTTGACGTCAAAACTTGGACGATGTTTACTTGGCTGGAGCAGAGCACCGAGGTGATGGTTCCTTGGCTCTTCAGTGCGCACGATACTTTTTTCCAAGTTGGTTTTAATGGAGTATGAACGTTCGAGTGTCCTCTTCAGTCATCCGTCACGGGTTCTTCAAAATCAGCGATGAACAAAAACTCCGATGTGTGTTTGGAGACATGTGTCTTCCATTAACTTATCCTTTCTTTTTGGATCAAACGTTGTTGTGTCACTGTTTGCCTGAAAAAGTGACACACGCTCCTACGCGGAAAATGTTTGTGTGATGTTTATGTTTTGATTGAACCTCAGCATGTCCCAGAGATGAGAAGACTTTGTTCAATGACAATGCACTGTTCACAAAATTTTGAATTTTATACGCCAACAACGTCCCCAAATATCAAATTTCACAAGTCCAGAACCAAATAAAACAAACTAAGCCAACCAGTTCCAACTCTGTGGAATGCTCGGAACAGTGTGTCGGACGGGATTATGATCGTCTTTGTTCCTGGAGGTGACAGGCACAGGCGTGAGGCGGTGAAATCCCGAAATTATTTGCGCTGGGAAAAGGCGAAATCTCGGAACACGGTATTTGTGTTTTGAGTAATGCAAAAAAATTTGTTCACACTGGAAATCGTTTCTTCTTTTCACTCGGCGATCACCTTGCCTTGAGTCTTTACTCAAAACACTTGCAAGAAGCTTGCGTTGAAGTGTATGCTTTCACTGAAGACTGCGTGCTTCCTGCAGTTTTTCGCAATTGTTGAATCTGCAGGCTCGACAAATAAGCTTTTTGTCTTGTGCGCGTATGCGGGTAAACACACCCCCACGTGCATTGCAGGTTTTGCTCGGTTTCAAGAGAAAAGCCTTTGAGCTTATTCTATGGTCAGCTGATGGGTTGCGCTCTCACACTGTCGCCTGTATTTGAAAATTGAAGAGCACTTGCTTTTCGTGAGGACTGTTTACTCCTGAAATATTACCTTTTCACGTGTTTGTTTGAAGAATCAGAGAACTGTTTACACAACTTAATCACGCAGACACCTCAATACTCTATTTGTGGAAGATCCGTATGAGAGGCTCTCTTTGTCCTCCAGAGTCTTCAGGCCTCTTTCAAATGTCTGACAGTTTCTGACATGAGGGGCTGTGAACAAGAGAAAGTAGATCTGTCCTGTTTCGAACTTGGTGGGTTCAGATCCCTTCTGATGAGTCAATCTGAAGAAGACTCGCAATTCTGGAATTATTGGTTTTCCTTGGTGATGGTCCGCCCGAAAACATCTCAGTGAAGAAAAGCCTGAATCCAGGCTGATTTTTCACTCCAAAACAGTTCTGATGTGGGTGGGTGATCAAAATTTCTTGCACATAAATTTTGAGTTTCGTATTTGCAGAAGGTGATGCCCTTGAGATTTCTAACTCCTTCCTGATGTACGCACAGACAATGGAAGCTTTTGGGATCCTTTCCTTCTCTTTGCCACACATTGACCCTTCGTGCTTGTTGACCAAAAAGTGTTCAAGTTATCCAATAGTTCTTCAACCTTCGTTCCTGCAACATGCCGGACTTGTGGTGTCCATTGAATTGGAGTTCTCGAACCTGGAAGTGAAAAAAGAACAAAGGAAACACCACAAGAAAAATTTGCTGTCGTAGACCTTCCGATGCAAATGCTCTTGGTTCATACCACACAAATGAATTTGCACATTGTGATGGGAACCAATGTCGGTGTGTTTTTAAACTACTGTATACCCACTGTATATGTTTGGTTTCACGAAAGACAGGACGTCTCACTTTCTGGTTGAACTTTCTGTCACTTCAGTCAATTTCCGCAAATCAACCATCACAAAGCGTGCCTTGAAAAACTTTGGATCCACTTTGTTTTCGCCACCGTACATGTGCTTGATGACAAACTTTGCAATAAATTTAGCCTTTTTTCAATTTTCACATTTGCAAGTAACAATGACAAAAGGGCTTTGTGGTATTCCCATCATACATGTATTTGAAAACAAAATCTTGGGCTGCCTGCAAAAGAACAGAAATCTCATTCAAAGACCAACCCTGTTGAAGCACAGCGGAAACAAGAATTATGGTAGACAGACCAAAGTTCCATGCTTTGATTGTGGGCCCAAGCTTTGAAAGGAAAGCACCAAGGCAAAAAATTGTCCGCAGTCCTGCATTCTTTTGTGTTCCGAAAGAAGTATTTTTTAAGATTTTCTGGTGAGAAGCGACTTCCACATTCCACCAGTGCGTCCTGCATGATCTTGAGCAAAACGCTGCAAAAAGTGAATTTCTGTCGCCCGAATATTGCAATAATTTGCTGCAGATAACATGATCGGCTGTCAAATTGACCGAGTAAATAGCCTGAAGAGAACAAGCACCTCTACTTGAGTGTCGGGGCTTTGCAGTGTTAAAGGTGATTCTCACCTCGTTCTGACTCATTCACTCACAAATGGACTGGAATTCCGTGGAGACGAATGTCCATAGAACGGCACTTTTGATGGGAAAATATCCTGGAGGCGAAGTCAATTCAATCACTAAAGTAGGGACAGTTTTGACTTTGCAACGTTTGCTCCGTCCTTCTCTGGTTCCTTCGCACAAGCTTTGCAACCCAAGTCACAGGTTCTTAATTGTCTCGAGAAGAAAATGTTCACTTTTGGCACTTTCTGAAACGTACCGGTGCTTTCTGTTCTCTTCGCATCCGTGAATCCAGGAAGCAAACGGCTTCATTAAATTTTCAAAATCATTGTCTATTTTCTTCGCAAACACTGCAAGGCAAAAATTCTGTGAAACCCAATTTCGCAGCTTGACGGGCAAGTTTGATCAACATTGTACAGAACATTACAGAGAGAATGTTTCACCAGGCTTGAGTTTGGACGAATAAATGTAGGGCTGCTTTGCAAACACAAAGTGCATGATTTGCAGGCAAAGTGTATGTTTGTGTGTGTGAGTGTGCCTTTTCCTTGCACCAGCGCCAAAGACAGCTCATAACTGCAGGCCCAGGTCTGACAGACACACCAACAACCTGAAAGATTGGACATCAAGCTTTGTTCGTCAAAATAGATTTTTAAATTGTAGAGGGCGGGTGCGTGTGCAAGGTGTTTCGTCTGACAGTTTGCACTGCTTGCAAAAATGCACAGGCTTGCACATGTTCTCTGCTCGGGCTGTCCCTGTAAGGTATTCAAAGGAAACGACATTTTGGTCATACATTCTCGTGAGACAATTTTGCTGAACTGAGATGAAAGAACGAACATAAAAAACTGCGCTTCAAATCACATTCTCGTCGCCCAGACACATGTTGCTTCTTATTTGTGACACAAAGTAGGAGATCAATACGGCTGGACATGACTGGAATTCATTGGGCTGAGCTCGTTATCTGTGTGCAAGGGAAGTGCCCGAATTTGCGCGTGATCGTGACTTTGTCGATTCACACAACCTCTATCACGGCGAAAAAGTCTTCAGGTTCGCCAATCAGATTCCGGGAATGTCACAACTGAGTTCACCGGGGAGTTTTCGTTGCTCAGCAGTGTTTGGATTGTGTTTCCACTTTCAGTCACGAGGATCGGTTCGTACATCCATACCTGGCAGTCGTTGCTGTTCAAAAGAGCAAAACGTCCATGGTGTCAGATTTCAGCTGCTCGCCAGGGTAGGGCCCTAACCAGGGCCCTGAGACTGTACAATCCAGAAACAGATTGTTTTGCGGGATCAGGACAAGTGGCCTTAGAGTCACAAACCCATTTTGGACAAGCTTGCACAACGAAACAAAGATTTTGGCGCGTTCTTTTCAATGAACTGTCTTCATCACCTTGCACCTTATATTTTCCTGTTGACTGGTGTTCAGGGAAGAAGACACAGTCAAAAAGAGGATGCCATGGATCCCCTGGTATCGTAGCTCAAGTTCTGTTTGTTTTTTTCCTCAGGTGCTCGAACACACGTGCACAGCCTGCAAGTGCTGCGTAGCTCCACAAGGAGGGGGCACAGCTCTTTTTGAATGACCTTTTCAAAACAAGGTTTCAAAGCCCCACTCTTTCCGCACACAGCTGCCTCATTGGGTGTTCGGTGCTGACAAGAGCATGGAAAAGCAACCTTGCAAGGTTCCTTGTCAGTTGTTACAGTTTCGGATCTGGAGGCGGGTTGGTCTGGGCAGAGACGCCTTGGCCCTATTTCACTTGCTTCTCGTTTTCAAAACTCCGGGTCCCAAGCCAGAAAATCTGATTTTGTTGTTAGATGTTGAGAATTAGATTTTGACCGTCGTGATGTTGTTAGGCACGAGAGGCAATTGAAGTAGCATCGCTCCAGGCAGTGCTCTGAATTCGATATTTTACATCACTGTCCAGCAGGCCAAGAGTATCTTGGACTCTCTTGGCACATGGAGTGTGGCCCGTTCTGTTTTTCTTCCCTTTGACAATTTCCACTGCAGGAAAATGTGAAGCCAGTTTCTCATCCCAGATTGACACATTGCTTCTGAATCAAGATCGTTCACAAATTCGGATGTCAGTCGAGAGTTGTGACACTACGCTCTCGAGAGAAATCTTGGTTGCACAGGATCTTGCTTCACGCTGACTGTTTTTTGCGTCTGTGTGCAGGAAAAAAAGACCTTCCGTGACAGCCTTTCCGGAGACCCTTGAAAGATTTGGAACATTTTCTCCGGTGTAAATTTATGACAAAATAAAAGAACACCCTCTGTGACTCGTACATATGGAGGCCTGGAAGTCAGGTTTGTTCCCGTCGAGCGCTGCATGCGGTGGGTGTCGCTGGTCCATGTGTTGCCATTCCTCTAGAGATCGCTTGCAGATTGGTTGCGTGTTTGCAACTGATTGGATACCTCTGGGCTAAGCACTAACAAACAGGTAACTAAAAGAAAAATTGTGTTGCCAAGCTGGGACAGGATTAGGGAGAGGAGAAAATGGAAAAACGTCGCGCAGCTTGCGGCTTGCAGAGCCATGTTCATTTCAGCCTCAATTTGCACAGCAGTGAAGAAAAACGCAGTTGGCTGCAGTCTCCTCTTGTTGAACCAGCAAAATCCCACAGTCGTCGATTTGTATGCCTTTGTAAGAAGCTGAAATAATCATCTGTCATTTATTTTTGCCTGCTACATGTTTCATGTTGAAATTTTCGTGGAGGAATGAATGGCTTCCTGCAGTGCTGCGTAATGAGCACTCAATCACAGCTTTACCAGAAGACTATTTAATCCAGAAGAAATTGCCTTTACAAATTAAATGACACTTTCTGCGTGCTATTGACGTGCTGAGAACAGCATATCTGCCACGCGTGCACCAGTCCTTTCAATTGCCTCCCTTTTCTGCAGTCACTGTCACTGCACATGTAGAAAGATACCTTTCAGCTCTGAAGCATCTCGCGATCTGTTCACAATCTGCCTTATCGTGCTTTAGCTGGAGCGAAAAAGAAAATCAATTTGGGTTGAAAGCCTCCCAAGATGCATCGGTGAGAATACCAAACCCGTCTATCCTTGTTCTTGTAAAAAGGATCTCACTGAGTTTTTGGGGGGATTACACGGGTATTTATTGCAAAAGGACAAATACGGCTTCTGGCCACTTGTCATGGTTCTGTCAACAACATGAAATCACCATACTTTCATTGACGTTCCAATCTGCCACAAATTCTTCGCTGACCTACGATCTTTCATCAATGGTTGATTGTCCACCTTTGGTTGATAAACACGAACAACCTCGGAGACGGTTTTGCAGAAAATCACAGGCTACACTCGTTTGTTCTTCTGCTCAACAGTGTGGACAAAATCGAATTGCGTTTGGTCTGTAAATTTGTATGTCCGGTAGATCTATTCCAAAGTCCAAATAGAAAATCTTGTGTGTTGTGGTCTGTTGTGGATCAAAACAATATGAAGCGTCCGTTTGAGAAACATGAAGTCGGGTGCAGCAGTGCGAAACTGTGGGTAACGCTAAAAGGCGTGAGGTGAGCAAATCCTTTTCCCCTGATTCTTTCTCGATGCAATGTATGGAAACTGGAACACAGTCCTTGAAAGATGCCGTGCTTCCCCTCAAAGTCCAGATCCAAAAATCGAACGTGTAAGAAGGGGCCTGAGTGCTCACTTCGTGTGATGCTCAGTTCCTCAAAGTGAAGTTCCCCTGGATGTAAGCTGTATCTCTTCCATCCATACTTCCTGCTCCTCTGCTAATTTTACCTCACATGGAGCTCAACCATGAACTACTTCAAATCATACCATTTATCACAGTACAAGTCCATTCCCCTTGTGGGGCAGGCAAATCATCTCGTTTCGTTGCGTCCAAAAGTGCTCCACCAGGGGAATTTGATTCCTCTCTGCACAGAGTTCACGTCTTCAATGCTTAATCAAGCTGCGTTCATCACATGCAACCCCGACCGCACTCGAAACATGCAACTCGACAAATCCCCCGCAATTGTGACAAATGAGTTTCTCAACCCAATCAGGGGACATCATTCATCTGTGTGATTTGTCGTGCACTTTCTGAACTTTCATCCACACAGCATTTCCAGTGAAACTCAAGGCTTCAAAGTCAAGAATCAGATGGGACTTGCATTCCTTTCTGTTTTTGTACTTGTTTCAGGAGAAAGGTTCAACCAGAAATTCATCTGAACCAGGAGCCTGTTTGCCCTTTGCATTGGTGAATTGAATCTCGGGCCATGGTCCCCTTGAACGGTTCAAGTTCCGTGGTTTCTGTACTCCAGGCGAGTGATATCTTTCATCATTTGATTGGAAATCCTATTTGTCCCGCGAGCAACGGGACATGAAAGGAGCCACGTTTTCAATTACACTGCGGGTCTCCAACAAGTCCTAATCTGTCTCAACATCGTTGACCTACTTTTCTGATCGTTCAGAGTATGCCGTTGCAATTGGAGACAATTTTTTTTGTGAAAATGTCATGAACATGAAGATCTTGTCAAACTGACTTCAATTTTTGAAGCAGATGAAAACAGACAGAAAATCAGTTCGACGTGTCAGTAAGTTGTTCATAACACACAAGTCGGTGCACGTGAGATTTTTTGGGTAACGGTCCTTTTGTGGCCCGAACACTGATACTGCATCGGTTCTCAAAAACACTGACAACCTGAATAGAAACCTTCCGAATGTATTTCGAACAACGGAGCCACGCGCGTCTGGTCGTACGTGCAACTGAGCAAAGAACAAATGAGAAAAACGTGGATCTTACTTTCCAGCAAAGCACTGTTCGAACTGCAGGGAGCAACAATCAATCTTCAGTGGAATCACATCACTCGGTGACATCTGTCAAAAAAGTCTCACAGAAATGTGGTCGATCAGATACAAAGTTTACATTGCAGTTTATTGACATGTGTTATGAACCTTTCACACAATTTGACACCGAGAAATTGAAATGTTCCACCCTGATAGTTGTTTTATCAGTTTGCTGGGCTCCATTCACTTGTTTTGCATACATGCGTGTGTGAATGACATGTTCCAAAGTATAGTCTGGTTCTGGGTGTGACCTGTTTGCAGCCCTTTAAAGGCCTTCCTGTTTGGGCAACGGTTCTTCCACACATGTTCATGCGGAACTTATCTCTACTGCCACCAATCACTTCTTTGTGGCAGGTTGCTTTCAGTCGTTGTGATGAGACGCAAAAGAAACCGAGAGAAAAAGCCAAAGGGAGGCCCTGGCGAAGGAGCAAAGCCCAACCATGCAACTGTTTCACTGACTTTGAACAAACTTCACCGACATGTTCAACATGCTCTGGTGCTCACGGGGAACTGGCCACTTGATTGGTTCAATTATGCGCGTCGAAGAGACCAAGACTGACTGTCAGAGTGAGTCAAGAAGATTATTGGTTTTCTGTTTGCAAAGACTGCAAATGAGAATTGGCTGGAATCATCAGCTGACACAGCGGTGACCAAAATTGCAAATACGAGCTATATGTGCTCAAGAAAACAAAGTGCATGGACACAGTATTTACAGTTCGGGCCGATTTCCAGCACTTGGTCACAGGGGCGACCGACAATCCAGTAGGCGAGGTTGAGTTCATCGTTTTGTCACGACCAGGTTCCACATGTGACTGTTCTTGAAAATGCAGCAATGAATTTTGTCCAATGAGTTGTGTATCACTTGTCTCGGTGGCTGTCTTCGGGTGGAAAGAATAATTCTGACAGTCGTGGATTTGTCAGTCAAATAAAATTGTCGGTGCAGCAACAACTGCATTTCAACGAGAATTCGTCATTTGAACAACATTTCCGCTTCAGAGCAGTGCTCTCCAGAATTGGAAATAACATCCGAAAGGGCAAATGTAACACCACGGCGGTCTGGCTTCTCTGATAAAGCTGAAGTCAAAGGCTCTGCAAGGAAGCACCTTCTGGAACACTCGATGTTGGAGGTAATCAACCAATGAACGACTTTTTTCGGAAGATGGTCTGTGAGTTCTTCTTGGGCATGTTTTCCGTTGAATGTGCTTTGCCATGTTTTGGAAACAGTTCAGAATAACACAAAACCAGTATGTCATGACAGACGTCCCTGCTTGAATCTCTTCTACCTGGCAATCGAAACAAAGAAGAGGCAACAGACTTTTCGTTTCTGGGTAAGCGCACAAACCGCACACAGATTTTGTGCTTTTTTGCTGTCACCAACTAGAATCTGAAATGAGGTCCGTCCATGTTGCTTTACCAGCCCATGTTAAAGGTCACCACTAAATGCGTCCCTGAAGTCACCTTGTACACACACACACACACACACACACACACACACATACACACACATACGAGTACAGAGGCACACAGAGACAGACAGACAGACAGACACACAGACAAAGACACAGACACAGACACAGACACAGACACAGACACACGCACACACACACACACACACACACACACACACACACACACACAGGGGCAGGACTTCGCCAGAGCCACTGCATGGTGCACAAGAGTATCATTGACATCGCAACTTGAGGAGAGGGGTCGGACCAAAGTTTCGACACCAACCTGCCTTCACCATTTGAACGTCCAGGTCTCCTAAGGCTGGTGGTGTTCGTTCACATCCAATTAATTATTTGAGTTGCACCCAAAAACCAATGTTCTGACTTTTGTGGGCTTCTTGAGGCAGACCAAACGGTGCTGGGTATCTGACTGTGATCTTTGCCCATGAAACCACGTGTGTGAGAGGTCCATGAATGTGCAAAGTGCAAACGTTTTGGTCCATTCTCTTCAGCTAGTGCCATTGTGAATTGCTCCACATTTGTCTGATACTTTTGGCCACCTCTGGTGACAACACCAGAGACCTCCAGAAAAGCCCAGGATCCCCAGCCATCCCAATATACACACACTCGCGCGCCTGCACACACACTTTGTGGATGCAACAGGGTTGATGTTTCATCTTGCAGTTCTTTAGCCTTCTCTCCCAAAATTATGAGTTTGGCGTATTTGCATTGGAGGGACATGAACATGTGCAAGAGTACCAAAAAGAAACAATAACTTTCTGACTTCATTCAGGGGAGTTTCCAGAAGAAAGGATGCCGTGATTCTTGCAGGCGCCTGAACACGCTCCCTGCCTGTTTGACCCACGATCTTCTGGCGACATGAAGCATGAGCGATGCAGCCGTTTTGAACACGGAATTAGGCATATTTCGCCCAAAGCTTCGTGCTGAATTACGAATGGTCTTTCTCCTCTTCGCGCCTTTCTCGAAGCACTCTGGTGTGCAGAGATTTTCGTCGATGTACTCAAGCCTAAAACAGCAGCACACGCAACATCGTTCTTCTGAACTTTTCTTCACCACACAAGGCACCGCTCTGAAAGACAAAGGCTGGAACACATGCCGTTTTTCTCATCAAAAATGATCAGTACAGATAGGACTGTGTTTGCACTTGCCAACATCTCCCTGGTGTTCTTCCCTCCAGCTTCCTAACGAAAGGAACCCCGTTGGTGATAAAGTCGGCCAGCTCTGTGTTGACTTTGGTTTCAGGCAATCTTGAGGTGTTGGTTGCTTATGAATTTTTTCATCTGCCCGTCCAATCTGGGCTAATCACTTCACCACGAATGGCGTATATTGGCTTATAAACCTTTTACACAGAAGAAGCTGCACGCGGTCTTGTTTGGGCCTCTACAGCTTCAGGTCTGTGTCTGCTTGGCGCAGCGCAGATATTGAAGAAGACGTTTTGCGCAGGGACTGCATGAGAATGAACATCAGGATCTTATCTTGTTCTCATTCTTGCAAGGTTTCCTTCTGGCTTCCGTTACAAACTCGGTTCCGAACCATGGCTTCGCCTGAAGATGCGTGCACTCCAAGCAGCCGTGCCACGAACAAGGAGTTGTTGGCTTCAAAGGATCGGTGTTTGTCTTTTGACACATTCCAGTGTCAATGAAGAGTCTGCAGATGCTAAAAGGATTACACCTAAATTCTGCAGTCTCTACCTGCTCATGTATTCGGTGTCAACGACGATGCTTTTTGTGAATTCTTGTATGGAGTCAAGTGCAACTTTTTCGTGAAGTTCCATAACGAAAACACGCAGGGATTTGCGGAGGAGACTCAAGTTGTATCAATCGGGAAGCTCAGATTCGACGTGACAGGTAAAAAGAATGCGTCTGCAAGGAAGCTTGGAAACACTTCTCGTCGTTTTGCTTTCTTCTCTGGAGGAAAAAAGCTTTGGAAGAGTACGGAAAACATGTAAGTTATTGTGACAAGACAAATCTTTCTTTTGATTTGAAGACATGGACGGTAAAAAGAACAGAAATACGTGCAGATGTGGTCAGCTTTTCTCTGCACAGGGGCTCAATTTATTTGGGATCAGGTTGGAGTTTTCTCATTTCTATTAATTACTCATTGCCATTTAGAACTGAAATCTGTCATTCTCGCCATGTTTTGTAAGCCTATTGTCTTGGAAGTGTCACGAGCAGCACAATATTGTAATGAATCACATTTCTGTCAGGTTTTCCGACAGGGTGTAGTTATCAAGAGCGCTTTTTGTGGCGATGCCTCTGGCTTGAACTGTCTTAATTCTGTTCTGTCTTCCTGATATCCCTTCATTTGTTGCAGCTTTTTTCACCAAAACGCTCAAGAGAGTGACTTTGAAATGGAAACTAAAACCTGAAGTGTTTTTGTCGAAAAAATATTTCGTTCGTTCGTACCTTCTGCTTTGCTGAATGCACATCACAATGAGTCCGCGTGGACGTACTCTTGTAGCTTCAAGCACACTCAAGCACTGGGTGAGAGGGGCCCCAAGATAGTCTCTTCCTGCTGGTTTTTTTCTCTTTTTGACAACCAATCTCCATGGAAAACTGCTGTTCCCTTTTCAAGAGTTCAATTGTTGTTTTCCGTCCATTGCAGTGTACATGGACCACGAGACGGACTGTGGCAAATGGGTGCGCAACAACGACATGATGGAGGGTGACATGTACGTGGTCAGCTCCGACCCGTACGGCGGAGGTCATTCCTCGGTGAGGAACTTCCAAGCATCTCACGTGAATCACGTCTTGTTGACAAGTCAGCAGCTGTCATCAGTTGACAAAGGTCGCACCTGTCATCTTGTGCTCCGTTGGTTTGGTTGTGGACGGCCACTTTTTGGTCTGAGCGCACAACGAGAACCCTGTCATCAGCTTCCCACGCACAACAGTTGGTGACGAAGGAGCCCTAAAAACATCTCTTTGGAAGTCACTGTCACTTAAGTTGAATGTTTGTGAATCTTGTGTATTTCTTGGTCATTGAACTGGAAGTTGAAATGGGCGCAACACTGTCACTTGAACTTTCGTAGGTCATGTGAAAAGCCTTGAATTTGGGTGCTATTTGTGAGAGCATGTCCATGCACAAAACTCGTGAACTGTGAAAGACTTTCTATTTCGGCTCGTTTTGGAGAAAACTTGGTTTTGTTGTCGTCTTTGTGGGTTTGGTGCTTTGCAGGTTTTCACACAAGCCAACACCCTCTCTGCAGCAAAGTGCAAGGAAGGAGGTGACGTGCAATTCTCATTTCAGTCTGAGCCCGAATCCGTGGGACGGCCTGCAGAGTGCAAGAGAAGCTTCAACCTGGGAGACAGATTTATTGGAGTCCGTATCACGGAATTCTGGTGCGACGGGAGAACAAAAGACCCTTTCCTCGCCATCTATTCCAGCTGTAACGGTCGCCGGGAGGGGTTATTAGTGAGTATGACCCATTCCTAGCATGATTTGTTGAGACATTATCAGCCCTGATATTAACGCGGCAAGAATTTAGACATGTTGAGCCGAAAGGTTTCAGCTCAAAGGAAGTGGATGAGATTACTTTAATCTATTGATCCAGAAGGTACAATGGGGCGCTCAGTTACTGCTCAAGGCTTTCTAGATTTAATGAAAGACTTCCAATTGCGTTGAGCCAGACGGACCATTTGACATCTGGAAGACTCAAGCACACAGACCTTGATGTGCTTGCACGAGGCATTTCACTGGAGTTTCCCAGCTTATCTTGATGAAAACGCACCATTGCGCATTCAGAAACTTGGCCAAGGATGATCCAGTGCTTTGTGCATGGTTTCAGAATCTGTGCAAGTGTCATTTTCTTCTGAAAACGCGTCCATCAAAAGTTTGCATCCATAACCGCGTGCTTGAAGAAGGAATCGATAACTCCAAATCACCGCAAATGGGACAACATCACAAGAGCCTCGTGTCCTATGACATGAATAAGCTTTTAGTGACACATTACGGAGGCCGTTACTCAGTCGAAAGACTCAAGATTAAACATGATGCTTTGCAACGCCTGACTCGAGTCCTTGTGAAAAATATGGGTTCTTTGACATGAAGCATCCATGGATGTGGGACACAGCAACAAGGTGCCAGGGAGGGAATCAAAAGAGTGTAATCGCTACAGTTAATTGAATACTGACAATACTCGCTTGCTTTTATCGCCTGCAGCTTTGACTTCAGGTGAAATGCGAAACAATCCATTACAATATTGCTCGCATCACAAAGGGAAGAGGATTCTTGTAATCTCCCGTAGAAACTGCTTTCAGCCATCGTGTCTGTGTAACTGCTACTTCTGTTTCTTCCTTCTGCAGGGCTGGTACAATTGCACTTCACAGGATCAGAAAGTGTTTGATGTGCCAAGCACTTGCCTGTTGATATATCACTACAGAGGCCACACGAAAGATGGATATTACTTCTCTTTAAATATTGAAGCCAAAGAAGGTATCGGAACTGATTCTTCATCTGTTGAGAGCTGAGTCTCTAATTCTGCGATCAATGAGTCTTCCCTTGCGTCGGGAACAGCAAGCGTCGATTTTTCCAACTTTCTTTCAATTCTCACGTTGAGGCTGCGTTCACACTGCCACGGACGGGCTTGCAGCACGGGCTGTCCCTGGATGGCGCAACCTTTGTTTTTGACAACAGACACACTGGACAGAGACAGCATGTCCTTATGTCATGATTTCTGGATGGGACATAGCAGGTGCCTGCGAAAATTTGTGCATATCAATTAGATTTACTGCAAGTTGAAGTTGAAGATCTACTGCATGTCGATGATGCCCAAAGCAAAAGGGAAGATGTCAGGTTTAGAGTCTGAGCCAAAGCCAAAGCCAAGTACAAGTACAAGTGGTTCTGAATTTTCTGTATGGGGCTTTTATTCAGCCAAACAAGTTATGGATGTGATTGAGACGAATGCTCCTGTCACAAAGAAACAAAAAAATGAACATGAGAGAAAGCTGAAGCAGGAAAAAATTCAGGCCAAATGGATAGCTCTGTGAGAGAAAGTTGAACTCTTTCCATTTCTGTACGACATTTCCTCAAAAGACTGGAAGAACACAGCTCTCAAGAAAAAAAGTTCAGTGAGATAACTGCAGAACTGAACAAGACATTCGGTGACAAAAATTCAGGTACATCTACATTTTAATTTGGCAAATGTACAATGTACATGGCTTTCTGTCTTCTCTGCATGTTTGACCCCCCCCTTCCCTTTCTACCATCCAGTTGCTCAGGTGGAAATGCGCTGGTCCAGTATCCGACATCAATGAGCTCATTGTGAGAGTGAGCTGAAGTATGGGGTTCGGAGTGGAGATCCAGGAGGGAAAAAGAAGAAGACTGCCAAAGATCCCACGAACTGGTATCTGTACGACCACACCCATTTCCTGGTGGGGCACATCAATGCATGTGTGTGAGTATTCATCAAAACAGTCAGTCATTCCGTGTCTTCATTTGGAATCCCAGCAGCTTTGTTCTGCCCAGGAAGTGCTCTAACTGTGTTGAAATAGTGGGCAAATTTTGACCTGATGTCTTTGGCTTTTTGTCCTGAATGGAGGCCTTGACGTCGCAGTGGTCTGAGAATGGCAGCTGCACAGTCTTCCTTCTGGATGCCTCGGGTGAAG
>JAAUXT010010981.1_pt1 | contig 41716 bp, 26 predicted proteins | sample 7278171 | NCBI WGS metagenome assembly JAAUXT01 (sample SAMN14350112, study PRJNA611818) | marine sediment metagenome | isolation source: surface marine sediment (1.8m) | place: French Polynesia: Moorea | collected 2018-08
GATGCATTGACGCTCAGCATCAGAACTTGGACAGAAGTACGCCACTCAAAATTATCCTAGTCAAGGCACCCCAATTTGCAAGTTGCACGGCCCTAGCATAAAACCTCGCACTGTGCACCCCACGCACCAAACACCAACACCTATCCAACGAGCACTTCGTGTTCACTTCGTTGTGAAGCTACACCAGTACTTCACCAAAACTTCTGACAACAGTCTTTCCCTGGAATACAGGAATACTTAGCATCGTACAAGCCTCCGCCACATCCACGTTCACTGCAGGCAACTGACCTAAGTCCTTGTTCAACCGGTGGAGCGCTTTTTGTGACGAAATGACCTCATTACACAAAATCAGACTCAGACAACAGTTTTGGACTCTTTCTCATGTTGGTCACCTGGAACTCAACAAAGGGAACCCTAGAGAGAACTGAAGCTTGGTGCAGTTGCGTGAAGTGTTCTTTGTTCGTGTCATAGAATTCCTGAGTGAAGAAAAACCGCACTTTTCTCACGCAAAAGAACGAAAAAGATCTCAAACATCTGCTCGGGAATACATCTTTTGAGTACTTCACTTCTGGCAACTGTCGGATGCACGTTGAACAAAAATCTGCGGGAAGTCTATCGACTTTTTTCGAATTTCTGCATGCTGCATGCAGATCGAGGACTGCATGCAATTCCAAATCAAATCGAACGATCTCAATCTGAGACACGCTTCGACAAAAACCGAGAACTGGACAGTATTCTATGTAAATTGTGCACAGTGATATTTCTGCGTAAAATAAAAATGCGTGGTCCTGTCAACGTTTGCTGAACTTCTCCAGCAAATGTAAAGTTAAGTCTGCAAATTTCTACAGGTAAGTTCCGTGACACCAAACGCTTTCCTGAGAAAAAGCAAGCTGACACACACACACACATATATTTTGGACAGCATTTATTAAACTCAGTGTCAGAACTCAGTACAGATCGTCGAGACCCGCCGACGCAGAACAGAACGCAACACGAAATTCTACGATTCGGACCTCCACGAGTAGTAGTGTTCGTGCGTCAGAAACTTCTTCAAGCACTTCGGAATCGGCAGCTCCTGGATTTTACTGGAAGTGTCTCTGTGGCCCAAATTCCTGAGAACGGCAGATCTGGCGATGTCCAGGAGGTTGAGACTGTTCGAGTTCCGGTCAATTAGAGTTTTTATTTCACTGGGAATATCTGTCCGCACTGCTTTGCCCTCGTCGGTGTTCTCGAGCCACGCGATGAGGTGACTCACCTCGGCACCAGAGTTGATGAGGAGTTCCACCATGCTGACGTCTTTGTGCATGACCGCCGACTGGAGGGGAGTATAGTCGTTGTACCTGACCCTGGAGAGCCGCTCAATGTCTATGTTTGAACTCAACAGTTTGTGAGTCTGTGTTGTACTTTCGGACATTTCCTTTGCAACGACTTTCCTGAGAACACTGTCACCCTCTTTGCTCACGGCATTCATATTCGCGCCGGCGTCAACGAGGAACTGTCGGACGCCGTCGTGGTCGCCGTGTTTCACCACCAGGGGGCAGCCGTCAGAGGGCACCACGTTCAAATCGGCTCCTTTCGAAATGAGAAGATTGGCGATCCGCGTGGAGAGACGGGCGACCTTGTCTCCTGCAAAGTTTCCTGACGAGGCAAGTCTGTCGATGGCGAAGTGAATCGCAGCGAGTCCGTCTTGGTTCTGGTGAGACACGTTGATGTGCGGGATGGAGAGAAGCATCTCGACCACCGCCACTTTGCCAGCGGCGGCGTTCATGAGTGGGGTGTTGCCGCTGACGTCAACGGCGTTGAAATTGGCTCCTTCTTCAAGCAGAACCTCAACGCTCTGCGAGCAGCCGGCGGCGCAGGCGATGTGAAGCGGCGTTCTGCCCTGGGCGTTCGTGGCGTTCACGTCGTGGAAGGAGCAGAGTTGCCGCGCAACACGGTCATACTTCTTGTGCATTGCCAGCATCCAAGGGGCGTTAGAGTTCTCGTCCACAGCCAGAGGCGAGGCTCCTTTGTCCAAGAGCATCTTGACGTGCTCGACGTTGCCCGACAGCGCGGCGCAGTGCAGAGGCGTGCGTTTGGTGGCGTCCTCGGCGTGCACGTCAGCGCCAGCGTTCAAAAAGAATTTGATCGCCTCCGTGTTGTTGAAGCTGACAGCTTCGTGGAGAGGGGTCACGCCGCGACTTTCATTTTTCAAGTTCACATCAGCGCCGGCGTCCAACAGGATGCGCGCGATTTCGAACGTCTTTTTCCTGTCTACAGGAGCGACGCCCTGAACAGGGGAATCCTTGCGCGCGATGGCGTGAAACGCGGAGCCATCGTGGCGGGCGGCGTTCGGGTCCGACCCGAACTTGAGCAGAATCTTGACGAGTTGGAGGTGCTGGTTGTCCACGGCGGTCATGACAAGTGGATACCACGCGTTGAACTGCTCGAGCCGCGCCCCGGCCTCCAGCAGCAGCTCGACCATCTCGCAGTAGTCGTTGCAGACGGCGATGAGCAGCGCGTAGTCGAGCTCGTCGCGCAGCTGCTCCCGGCGCGACGGGTACTCCGGGAAGAGGCGCGACGCCGCCGCCGACGGGGGCGCCACCGGGGCGCCCGCACGCTCAGCCAGGATCTCTCGGAGAAGCTCCACGTTCTTCGCTGCAGTCGCACGGACCACGCTTCTGCAAAAAGAAATCACTTCAATTGAACGGCCAAAAACTGAAGTCCTTCAGCTCAAGGACAACGGCGCCAGCGTGAAATGAAGTGAACAGACCATGACAAGAACAAAAACATTTGCGAATCGTTGTTTGCAAAACTGTCAGTGCACAGGGAGAATGTTTTTGCAAACAAAATATGTACCGCAGGCGATATCGAAACAACGGTGTTCAACATTTTGAACTTTATCTTTTGAAAACTGCCTGACTGCACTCGTTTGACCAGGAAACAAACAAAGCGTACGCACCAACCAGAAAGATTCCGTGCATTCCACCTTGTGTGCATCATTGATCAACAAACTGCGCCGTGGAAAAAGTTCAACAATTTTCACGAGCACACAGCCAGGCGGAAAACTTCTGCACACAAAGTTTACCTTTCATAGCTCTTGTTGAAGTTGGAATGCAGTTGAGCCTGGTCCGGAAGGAAGCGGCAGTACCACGGCTTCTTCTCTTCCGTCGTGTCGAACAGTTTGCGTTTCCTCGACGCTTCTTCTCCGACCTCCATCATCTCGAAATTCGTGTTCACTTCGTCCGCCCCGAAGGTTTCCGATTGGAAGTTGAAGCCATGCTTCTCGGGACTGAATCCGGCCTTCGCCAGGCTGTGGGCATCATCGGGCGTCAGGTTCTGCTCCTGAACTTTGAGCCGCTGACGCAGCGCCCGCAGTTTGGTCGTTTTGCTCTTCCATTCCCTGAAGCGCTGGGTCTTCTTTCTGCGAGCAGCGGTCGACAGTGCAGCAGGCATGTTGCTATGTTGTTCACCGGAGAAGAATGTTGTGCAACGAACAAAGCACAGGCTTTTATATGCTGCGCTGAAGGGAACTCCGCGTGTGACGTCATTCGCCTGGGATCGAAGATCCAAACAAGCCGAGGCAAGTCCTTCTTTCAAGTGGCGCCCACTCACGTTGCAAAGCCTTTTCGACAACACAAACAATTTTTCTGACGACTCTCAAACTTTTCTGAAGGAAACTGATCTTCAAACACATTTTCTATCCTAAATTTCGATGAAGAAAATGCACTCGTAACGGAAAGGAAGTTGTGTTTTATCCCCAGTCCGAACAAAGATTTTCACCACAAGTTTGCGTCGCCCCTGAGAACAGTGTAGTCTTTGCCCAGACTCGTCGCAGGCGCCATTCTGATCCACGTGACCCGCCCCATCATCGTCCAGCGAAAACTCGGCACCGCCTTCCATGCAACCCTGATGGATCCAGATGGATCCTGATCCCGCCCCAAAATATCAATTTGTCCCTCCTGAAATTTTTTGGGGCCCTCAGTACTCAGCTAAATCCTGGCGGGAAAATTTATGAGCCTTCCCAATTCCGGCAAAACTCACTGTTTGTTAGCGACATCTGTCTTTCACTGCTCGCAGTTGCGAAAACATTGTGAAAGATGCCTGTTGAGACTTTTGGCCCTCACCAAATGTCCTTTTTCCCATCATGTCAACAAAGCAACCTTTTTCAGTCCGTCAGCCGTTGCACATATCGTTCAACGATTCGGTTTGCCGCTCGGCTTGCTGGACGTTTGTTGGACACTGTGCTGATTGAGACGCGTGTGACTCTTGGGAACAAAGGTCGCGCTGTGTCCCGTGATCTGGTGTCCGCCCCTCCCAATGCGCGCCGACTCCTCTCAATGTGGACTTTGCTCAACAGATGGAAGTCAAGTCCCATCTGGTGATGGTCAGCGGGTCAGTCTTTCGACTCCGTTGCTGGTCCCTGGTTTGAAACGAGGAAATCTTTGAGTTGCTTCACTTGTACTTCAGGAGCATGTTCACGTTGTTAAACACGTGTGTGCACACAAATGTGTGTCTTTTGCATGACAATGCCACACAAGACGAGGCTTTTTTGTGTGTGGAGTCTCATGCAGGTTTTTGTCAAGGAAAGATCTTTGGCAAACGGTGGAGGCAAGGGAAGCTCGCTCAAAGACTCGAGAGGATGAGTTTCACAATGCGCTGTGTACACACAGACCCTTGTTGGCTTGTACGAGGTAACTTGATATAGCTGTCAATCATCCTCTGATGTCGGATCAAATTTGATTGACACATTCCGCGGTGCCTTTGATGCCATATTATCTGGACTCAAGTGTTCGTGTTATTGTTATTTCGGGAGATGCGCCAGATAGGAGAGGTGGGTTGGACAAGCAATTATTTCTAAACGGACTTGTTCCTTCATTTATTTCACAAGATGGAGGGATTTTTCAGCTTAAGGAAGCGAATTACAATCTGTCAAAGAGCTTCAAAGATTGCTTGTTAAGTGGACTGGCTGTCAATCTCCGGCGCTTTGCTCATTACGGAAGCTATTGGGAGTCGCTGTCAGCACCTGAATGGCCACGCGCTTTGGAAAAGTCGTTGTCTGTTCAGTCCAAGCCAGTCGTCCACTTCAAGCACGCCTTTTTGATCAACCAGGACCACTGTAAAAGTGACGTTGCCGCCAAATGATTTCATTGCGACGTTTGACAGACCGAAGGTCCCAAAGATGCATCATTTTCCTTGGTTGCGTATCTCTGTTTGTGAAAATGAAACCCACGCCCGACTCGACCAAATTCTGCACCAGCGAAACAAAGTGTACGGCTGTGTTCATGAGCATGCCTGTTGCGTACACAGTTTATGCACTGTACCCGAGCGTACCCATATCCCAGGGCCTGCGGGCTCCGACATATCCCAGGCGAGTAGCGTCGAGATACGATTGCACACCTTGTTTATCGCTAACTGATAACAATCTTGAGCCGCCGCTTTGAACTTGCGCGTATAATTGTCCGAGCTGTCAACGTGTGGATGTCAAGTCTTTCAACATGTCAATTTCAATTGGGGTCCAAAAACACCCCCTACTTGTCGCAAGATTGATTGATAAGCACCTCGGCTGAATGTGGCCAAAGAGGTCTTTGAACTCGCCGGCTGTCTCTACTTGGTCCCATTAACGTCAAGGACCAGACCAATCTTAAGTGACAGACTCATTCAAGCACACCAGTATGCGTTCAAAATGTGTTTTAAGGCGGAAACTAAAAGTTCTCGAGTGCATTGTCCCTCGGGAAGATTTGTCGAATTCGAGCGCGCATGTTGCGCGATGCGAACTTTTTTCCGCCAGTTTCCACATTTACCCTTGTCTTGTTTCTCCGCTCTTTCCATATTTGCATTGCTTTTGCTTGTGCAGTAGAAAATGTGTACATCAGCAACATAAGGCAACATAAATCAAGTTTGATTGACAAGGCTCCCATCGAGGTGATTGATTGCAGGTTCTCACATCACACGGCCTGGCCGCCCGCCAATCTCCACGTGAGAGGCGCGCCGCCATTGGTGGGCGCCCCGCCACCGGCCCCGCATCCATCAACGCTCACATTCATTATCCGAGCTCTCAGCCGCGGCCAATAGCGCGCAACCCCAGCCCAGGCCCCTCCTAATTCATCCTGTCATTGGAAGGCGGCAGAGTTGTATCTTCAAAGGCTTGTTATTCACAAGTGCCATAAGGGCTAATTTATGAGGCTTCACTGCGCCTGTGTAATGTAAAAAGGCTGTAAGCCGGCAGTGCATCACTTCATAGTGAGTTAAGCAGTGGAACAGTGAATATCTCTTGCGAAGTTGACTTGTTGATTCAACTGCGAAGCGTTGCTGCTTCACACACCCAGCGGATTTTTGCTTTGCACGTCGAAGGAAGTCGACTGTGTTCTTCTGCACGTGAACTTGCTGAATGAACATCTGAAGAGGACGAGGTTGTACTCATCAACACTGGAATTACTCAGCACAGAACGGAGTAAGATGTTGACCTCAGCGTCGCAGTATCTCCACCCGGACTATCTTCAGCCATTGCCGACCACGGTGAGAGAACATTCCGTGACCTTTTGTTGTATTTTGCGCCTTGCACCACGGTGGTGATCAATACATGTACCTCGTAGTTGTCAATTTTAACCAGGATATCGCCAATTTCGCATTACAACATGCAACACTATTGTCCATTTCCGTGTCAACGAGTACCACACCGCGTTTCAAAACTCCATCACGTTTCAAATCAATATGACGTGGCAACCAATGCAAATCAAAATCTAAAGCTCCTCTACAAGTCTCAAATGGCAGTTGAAATGTTTGCAAAATGTGTAGATGATGCACGAGTTCAACAGTTATTCTCTGCCTGTCAGGTGCTGCCACCTTGGCCCAGCAAGAAAAGTTCAAACTTTTCCGTGTATGAAAGCACACATCTGAACTTCTGGGGCTCGTGAAAAGGAAGGAATTAAGCAAGATTTGTTGGCAAAAACGAAAAGCCATTACGACTGATTCTCAATCAAAGGCTAATTGTGTTGTTTTGTTCCTGTTTTGCAGTTGGACGCCAAGAAGAGTCCCCTGGCTCTGCTGGCGCAGACATGCAGCAGCATCGGCAAAGACTCGACGCCGTCCAAGTCCATCATCCCGCCCATCGAGAAGAACAAGGACGGCGCCGCCTCCAAGGACTCGCGCTGCAGCTCTTCCAACAACGGCGACGGCAGCAAGCCCAGCTCCCCGAAAAACGACGAGGGCAAGTCGGCCGCCGAGAAGAAGGACCGTTCGTCCCCGGGCAGTGAGAGCGGCAAGTCGGGGTCGTTTCGCGCCCCTGTCGCGCCCAAGGACATCCCGCCGCTGGTGCCCATCAGCAGCTCCGCGGCAAACAGGTCTCCGGCTCCCGGCGAGCCCAGCACGTCGAAGGCGTCCAGCAGAGACGAGCAGAGCGGAACCCCCACGTCCAGCAGGCAGAGCCTCGCCCGATCTCCCTCCGCCTCCGCCGGGGTCAACAGTAACAGCCGCATCAGCCTCAGCTGCGGCAACATGCTGCTGGAGGTGAACCACCAAGAATCTGCCGCGGCCAAGAGTGCAGGAGCCGGTGGACTCCCCGGGCGGCCGGAGATGCCGAGTGCGGTGCACCCGACGTTGGGAGCGTACCCACATCTGGGACTTGGACACTCTATTGACGCTCTCACCGCCAGTACTCTCTCATCTCACCACCCGTCGCTCGCAGCTCACGCACTTGCTTCAAGGGGCGCTGGAACCCCCTCCATTCCCTACTCCTACGCCAGGGTCAAGACTGCGGCCGGAGCCACGACGCTGGTCCCGATCTGTCGAGACCCTTACTGCACGAACTGTCAAATCACGATGCAGAGTGCTCAGCTCACCTCGGCCTGCGCCGCCGGTTGCACGCAATGTAACCACGAAAAGACTGGGTCGTACCCCGGTGTGCCCACCAGCTTGGCAGGACTATCAGCTCTGGGAGGATCCGTACCTATCATGCCCTTCCCACCCACACCGGGAAGTCTTCCACCCACCGGTGCTTCCGCGCTGCACATGGCTTCATCTCTCTATCCTCACGCTTTCGGGATCCTGCCCGGCCACCACAGCCTCCCGTACGTGTGCAACTGGATTACAGGCAGTGACTACTGTGGGAAGCGTTTTCCCAATTCTGAGGAACTTTTGCAGCACTTGAGGACTCACACGTCTTCGAGCGAGTCGGCGCTCTCCGGACTCTCAGCGTTCCCGGGGCTCGGTCTCCCGTCCGCCGCCGCCCTCGCAGCCGCCGGCTGCCACTCGCACCTCAACCCGCCCCCGTCTCTCAGCCCCAACTCCATCAGACAGGCGTACCCAAGAAGTCTCAGTCCGAGCACCCTGCTCGCTGCCAGCAGGTATCATCCGTACAAGCATCTGTCCAGTCTGCCACCCGCGCCGAGCCTCCCGCCCAGCGGCCTCCCCTCCGCGCTCAGTGCTTACTACTCTCCGTACGCTCTCTACGGTCCCAGACTCGGGGCTGCTGCAGTGGCACCCTAGAACATCAACCCTTTTATCTCTGGACTCCGCAGAAAGAAAAAACTTTTGACAACAGAAGGACTCCGCAGCCTGTTTCTGATCAGTGTTGAACACTTCTATTTCACGAGAACTGATTTGATTACCTTTTTTCAGCAGTTCTGAAACCAACAGTGGCTGGATTCAAGTGGTTGACAGCATTTATTCTCATTTCATGGCCTCCGATTCCGTGTACATAGGCCTTGTACATAAATTCGAGAAATTTTCAGTCGACGTTCAGAAAAGAAAATGAAAGGGTACACCTTTCGGCGGTCGAGGCCCAGAAGAATACAAACCTGTCAACCACATCCATTTGCTCGAAATCAACCCAAAGGTTATTTCCATTTTGCAAGTGCGTAGTACTTACAGTTGAAAAGATTGAACTGAACATTCATGCCAAAACTCGCGTTTTCACTCCAATCACAGTTTGTACGATACGATGAATGACCATGTCTTTGGGTTGCAGTTTGTTTTTTGTTGTAGAATAAAATTTGTTAACACTAAAATGAAACACTGCTCTTGCTTTTTCCTGTTTTTTCGAGCGAAACAAACAAACGAGACAAAAAAAGCACAAACCAAGCTCTCCGTCCACGCAACAAAACACATTTGGCGGCAGGTGGATCACGATGTTTTGTTCGAGAAGACCACGCTTCGCTGGTCCAGTGATCGAGAACAACGCGAACGTACAAGATTTACCGCCTGAGTTTCAATTTTCTGAATTGAACATTTGGCCCGTGTCAGCCATGATCAAGTGGCATTTGATGGCGGCTCCTATTGCGTTGTTTCCGATGTTGCCTTTTGGCGTCGTACACAGCCATTGTCAGGGGCAGGTAGCATGATTGATCAAATTCCATTTGTTCTTTGATTTATGTGAAATATCTTGGCTTTTTTATTTTGCTTGTAATTCTCAGTTAATGGGTTTCCGTGTCCATTTCAGGCTGAGTGGCTTTGGGCAATAAATCTTTCCACTTCGGGGGAAACTGCATCACATTGTATTAATAATGAAGTGATGTAAAGTATTACAAGTGCCAACAAATATTAATCTCATACTTTATCCTGGAAGGCATAAATCTTGCAGGAGCTGGGCTTTCGTGGCGCTTACACCGCCAGAATTGTGATGTGGTTGGATACAAAGAGTATGGATTTTATCCTGCAATTTTAATCCGCCGCACATAACAAATGCATCAGCTTCACTCAAAACTTCAAACGATTCAGGATACATTGCCAATTGCGTTTGTCCCAACAACATTTGGCCTGGTGAATTTAGGTGATCATCCTCCGCAAGCGTTTTGTCGGCTGCTGCTTTACTGTTCCCACTGGGCTGCCCTTGTCTAATAACCATACAGAAAGAAGGGCCTATTGCAAGCAATAAATAAGTTAAATTGTCGCCGGGGATGACACTTTGTATTACACACATAATACCGTCGAGCTCAATGTGAATTAATGCTGCCTTTTGTATTTATTTAGTTCAATTATGAAGCCTGAATCAACAATACACAACCAGCTTTTGTTTCTGTTCAATAATTCATTAGGCCGGTGTATGGTTCTGTCACCTCACTGCCACCAAAGCCATAAATCACTTCTCTATTGGCAGGAACATTGAACATAACTGTTATTTGGCACATTATACTCTCATTTCTCTTGATGAATTTCCCATTGCAGGCAGCAGATAGGCTCCAAGGACAATATCTGCTTTGGATATGAAACGTGAGGCTGTGATGCAGATGTTTAATTATTTACTGAGGTCAACGGGCTTGAAAAGAAAATCCTTGATATTGAGAGGCCATTTACAACGCTGCTCTGACTGAACGAACTTTCTGCATTTTTGCCAAAGGTGTTGTGGCTCTCGCACACGTGTCAATTCTGCAGCGGCTGTGCGCTGTCTTGCAGGTCATCCAATTGCTTCGCAAGCGCAAAAGAGTGGGCCCCACACACCCAGAGTCATCAGCAACCAACCGTTGCTTATGAGAAGCATTAGATAAACACAACATGACAATATCAATAATTTGAAGCTGGAGGCTTCGCAACAATGAATTGCATTCTGTGCTTGGAAGTTTTCAATGTGATTTGATTAGGCCGAAGCCCTTTCAGCTTGTGCTCGAGATCTGAAGGTGGCGAGATAAAAAGCCACACGGATCACTAGGTACCATATCTTTAATATAAAATGTTTACAACTGAATGGCCAACTTGAAAGGCCGTCGAATACTGCATGTCAGGGTGAATAATTTACGGTTATGGAGACGAGCTCAGAGCTGTGAACCAGCAAGACCTGTGAGAGAAAAATAGCAAAGTGCATTCCTCTTTATATTTCTTGTCTGCCTTCTTGCATCAGCAGAAATAAAAAGGTGATCCTTACGAGAGACGGAACATCGAAGTTCTGAGTCCCGAGATCAGCTTGGCGGAGACGCAGACAAGTTTGCTCATACTGCGATGGTACTCACAACACCTTGACCTCTGCTGCGTATCTGAGTGTGCGACTGCACACACACACACACACACACACACACACACACACACACACACAGCTGTAGTTTTGACCCGTCGTGCTATTTTCCGAAGTAAACTCATAGACTCTACACTCTACCCTCGCTTGAACTCAAGCAGTTAACGCCCGGACCGAGGCAAGCTTGTCTTCGCCAATCATTCACTGAGCCCGTCAAATTGACTCCCCAATCCAGGCGGTCCGTTTGAAGCGGAGTTTTGCCCCGCTCCGGATGACAGACTGCTCTCATCACAGCTGCTTCTGGCCTTCATCAACTGACAAAGTTGTTACAAGCCAGAAGCTTCTCACGAGCGAGCTGCAACGGATTTACCAATTGCTGCGTTGAGTGATAGAAAGTATCTGGCGACTCTTGGCTTTGCATTGTTCCTTTTTTTCACCCGAAAAAATAGTGAATGTATGGAACAAACAAACGAACCGGCGAGGCAAAGACACAATTTTGCATTGTTTTCCTGAAACTAAAGTTTGATTGATCTGTGGTTCGCATCTGTGGCCTGACCGAGGGGCAGCAAAAGTCTGAAGATTTGCTATTGTTAGGTTCGGTTCAAATGATAATCAAAGGCGATTTTGCACGTAGCGAAACCATTGTTTTCCCTTCAGGTGAAGCTCGGGTACTGCTTCCCAGGCTCAGGTGTTGGATGCGCCACAAACACAAAGGTTTGCTCCAGCTTTTACTCTGTCGACCCGCGGTGGAGTGGTGGGTGAGCGAAGTGGGCACGAAGCCGCACGCGGCCGACAGCTCTTCGCCGCCGTGATTGATCTGCTGTCCTCGGGATGTGATCAATGGGTCCGCGCTCCGAGATCTCGGGCTTCAGCGACGAGACAGGCGCTGTCAGGCAGGTGTGACTGCGGGCAGCGAGCAGTGGTCAGAACCCTAAAGGTCCATTAGGAAACCTCTCAGTAACAGATGACACAAATGCCCTGTTGTGCAGATAAATCCTTGTTTGTACGTCGTGTTTAGTTCGAAGAAGTTTTCTTCTCGCGTTGGAACACTCTTTCGTACTAGTTTTCTTGGAAATGGGTTGACTAGTGGCCTCTACAAGTACCCATTGGTAACCTGCACAGCACAAAACCAAACGAAAATGAAGTTTGTCCGAGTTGTGAAGTTCCAGAGAACTTTCAGAACCCAAATCACAAACACTTGGTCGGCTGCGAGAGCAACAACGCCAAACGCCAACACGACTTTTGCGATTGGAAGGGAGGGTTGTTTCCAAGTTGAGCGTTTTTACAGTAAATTTTACGCAAATAGACCTCAATTACGCACGAGTGTGTGTTTGACTTGCTGCCCTATCTGCCTGTCTGCCCAATCATTCACCCGGGTCATGAAGCTGCCTCCAACAAGAAGCGCTATCCAGGCGGTCCGTTTGAAGCGGAGTTTTGCCCCGCTCCGGATGACAGACTGCTCTCATCACAGCTGCTTCTGGCCTTCATCAACTGACAAAGTTGTTACAAGCCAGGAGCCCCTCACGAGCAGACGGGCAACGGATTTATCCATTGATCTGATGAGAGAAGGCAGCGAACTTGCGAATCTGCCCTTCAAACAGACTCCTCGGTTGTAGGCAGCCTGGCTCTGCTAATCTCTGCAAACGCACGACCATGTCAAAGTTCCTGCCCTTCAACAACTTTCTCTCAAGCAAGTTGTTCCAGAATAAATTTCCTGCCTGTGGAGCTAAAATAGGCGACTTTCTGCGCAGAGGTGTTTGCTTCGGTTGTGCCTTTTTGTTCCCGTTTGTGTGGCCAGCAATGGCGAAATTGTTGCCTCCACAACAGCTGGGAGTGGAACCACCGCGATAATGTGAAGTTTGTGAGTGTGCGATCTTCAGAATCGACGCACATCCATTCTTGAGATCAAAACCAGACCTTCTTCTGGAGAACGTAGAAGCCACTTGAAGAGAGGAAGTGTGGTCATAGGAGATGGCGCAATGATAACATATGCAGGAGGAGAAATGCTTATGATGTCTTAATGATTGAGGAAACGCGAGCTTGATATTGAGCTGCACTTCATCTGTTGGGCAAGTGGCCTATTATCCTCCAGGATGCTCTGCAAATGATGCTTTTAAGGAGTCCAAACAGCCAAGAAGAGCTGAAATTGATGGTTCAAAGACGAGACGTGAGCTCGCTGCGGGCGAAATTATCCATTTCCGAGCTCTTGTGTTGTCAAGTTCAGGCTTCCACTTTTTACTTTGCAGTTTACAGGGCTTCTTTCATGTGGTCATTTCGTACCTTGTCAGACAAGCAAAAGCATAAACTGAGTTGGTTGTATCGACTTCTTGACACGTGTACGAGTATCTTCAAGCGTCACGCCGATCTAACAAGAACGTGAAAAATAAACTGTTTCTTCGCCTTGTGTCCTTTCTGCTTCCACAAGCAACATCGTTCGGACGGTGATTTTGCAGGAAGATCTTTTCAGGGGAGAAGCACCTTGGACCGTCTTCCTGTTGTCTGCGGCAGGCAAAATCACTGGGGCCTCGAGACTCCGGGCTCGTGAGGAGTGACACAAACCGCACCTGCGGAAGTTTCTCTTTCATCAGCAACGTTGTTGAATGTCAGCAAGTTGGGAGGTTGAGATATGAGTTGTGGAGTGACAGAAACAGGATGAGCGAGACAAGAACATGCTGCAGGCATTCGTAACAACGGTACCAGCAACTTTATCTTCTCACATTCAAACCTTATCTCGCACACGCACACGGGGCAGGTGTGGTACAGAATATGAGAACCTGGCTTAATTAAATCACAACCTCACAAAAAGTTGGATCCTCCGATTCTGGCCTGAAAATGTTCTAATCTTGTTCATCCATGAGTTGGCATGTTCCGCAGTCAAGTCACTTCAGACTTCAGCTTTTTCCCGATGACTTCATTCTGCTGTGGGATTGAAATTGAATGCAAAAAGTTTCCTAAATAGCAAAAGAAGTGAATAAAAGAGACACTTCGCTTTGATAGATGTTTTCAAGGAGTTTTGGGTGATTGACATGAGAGAAGTGTAAAAGCTTACGTGGTAATAATCTTATCACCCGTGTGTCAGTGGTAATGTCACATCCCCCTTTGTCTGGCAGTCAACATCAAATTGCTTTCGAGGGGTAAACGCAAAAAGAATTGCCTTCAGCCTGCCTCAAAATGAACAGTTCACCGTGGGTATGCCGTCATGCTCCGAGTAGTTTGGCTTTCCTTGTCAACAATCCCGATGTAAGAGGCCGGCAACTTCAAGGGGATGGTGTTTTTTCACTGACGCCAATGCACACAACTTGAGAGTTGAGGCATTTGTCAAATGAGCTGAGGACAATGTGTACATTCGAAGGCACTAACTACATTTTCTTGTTAAGGATACAAACCATATGTGTTTGAATGCAGTGCGTGTGTGCCCAAGTAGCACAGACAGGTCCTTACTTCAGACCAACACTTGTAAACTTGTGAAAACGTTCAATTGCATGTGGGAACACTACATATTCAGCCAAACTTCACACAAAGATGCCCATTCGTACCTTGCTGAAATTCACGTTAGATTTCTGCACACACACACGCACGCACACTTTCGTTTTCACCTTCCGATGTTCGCGTCGATAAAAGGGTCATGAACTGAGCACAATCTCCCACCGGGAAACGCGCGTTTCCCTGGGGAACGCACAGGGGAACGCACTTCTCTCATTGGCTCCTCAATGTAACAAGCTCTGTGATTGGTCTCAGTCGTAATCTAAGCCAATCACAGCCCTCTATTTCCAATTTCCAGTTTCGCCAAGTCCAAATTTTCCCGACAGCTCCATATACATCTACCATACCGGTGGGAGAAAAACATTCATGGGTGTGTTTTGTACAAAACAGAAGCACACTGACAATGAACGAGTGCTATTTCGCCTTTATCATGACAAGGACACCGAACTTCAGGTGGAATGAAACAGGTTCTTTGTCAAGCTTGGATAAAGAACAAAACTTTTCTCGAATTTGTACTCGGTGCGATTCTTCGCCAGAATCGTTCAGGTACATGTACTTCTGTAAGCAGTGCCCTTAAGCTCGGATCTTCTCCCTCAGTGACAGGTACTTGACGTAGTGAGTGAGGTATCGGGTGACACAATCAAGCGATCCATCACCGTGTCAGGGCTACTTAGACTCGCAGGTGAGATTACTTTTGATCCTCGCCGCCCTGTCAAGAAGCAGCATGTCTCAGACAGGCCTGGCAAGGGGCCTGTGACAGTTAGCTATCTCGGTTTACAGAACTCCCACATGGAGAGCCACAAATCAAGAGCAGCGGCCCATGCATGCGACGTTCCCTCATTGTCCAGGCTTTTGTCAGCGAAACGATTTAAACTCCTCAACCTTTTAAAAAATTAACTTTTGTTCGCAGGTAGCTCAGTCAAATTTATGAGCTGGACCCCTCGCGGAGATTTAAGGAGTTGATTTATCCCAGTTTGATTGTTGCTGGATGTCCAACCGTGAAAGGCATAGATTACCAGAGGTAATAACGAGACAACTTCAAAGCAGGAACCGTGAAAGTAAATCTTACTTAATTCCTTAACCAGATGGGAGCTCGATCAATCTTGTGTCCTGTAGCTTGTGCTTAATGAATGTGTTGTTGATTCACGTCTTATCTCTTGATGTGATTTCTTTGCTCTCAAAGATAGATTGCTGCGAACTTCAGTGTGTGAATCACATTCTGACTCTCGGGGACTTTAACATCTGAATGTACAATTTAAAATCAATCCTGCCAGTTCTGTTGTTTCTTTGCAGGCGTTTTGTATAGTTTTGTGGCTTCACGAAGTCAACATCTGCAGCCACTTGGAGCTGATGGTATCGGTCTTTATGGATATTGATCACGTTGTATTTCTTCTTCCCTTCTTGGCTATTTGTTTTTGAATGACAGAGCGCATGAATCATGGCTGCAGGTGCAACTTGCAAATCCTACGACATTCCTCGTGGCACACCAATCGCACTGAGATCTTGTCACCTCAGTGAGCGAGATAGATGTGTGAACGTTCGTGCTGAAATTAATTTTCGTGTTTGGAAAAAGAATCGCTCAGTCTTCCAAGTCACGTTTTCAAAGCCTTCCTGAAAACTCATTTGAAAAGTGATGGACAAGAGTTTGTTTGAAAGGATACCTTAATCTAATCCCCAAATTAAACAGACCAAACTTGGTGCACGCCCTTACAAGGTCAAACAAGAAGGTCTCAACTTTCTTTTGATATGTAATATGCGTGTGTAAAGTCCAATACAGCAGATCCGGCGTGTAAGGAATACATTATTCTCAACTACATCACATAAGCTTGGCAGGCCTGAAAGGTGGGTCAATATTATGACAAGGCATGACAAATAAGGAAAGAAATGCTGAGAAAAAGGGAAATAGATTTAAAGACTTCAAAGCATTTGCCGAGGCAGTGGCAAATCAAACATCGCCAAGGTACAAAGGCCCAAAAGTGTTGAAAGTATGAACGTTTGTTCTGAGGCTGACTTTCCAGGTAAACGCGAACTTGTCTTCAGGTTGGGTGCTAAAAGACAAACGTTTGTCGTTCCTTTGGGACAGCTGACACACATGATTATGTGTTCTTTGCAATGTCGACCAAGAAGCCACGTACGAGACTGATTGTTCTCCAAAAGCGTCACAATGAGAACACCTTGAAAATGAAAGGCGATTGCTTTCTGTTGGCCAAACTGACAACACTATTTCCAGCTCAAAGGAAGAATCACTGCATGGGTCTTCTTACGCGCACTTGTGTGACTTTGCTTCAGACACGAGGCTTGTAGATCAACTTGTTTGCTCTCCGTGTTTACCAATCAGGGCTGAGACAGCGAGCTGCCATTTGTTCAATTTACAACGACCATTTTGTGACAGGCTTGTCGTCTTTGTGACATCCATAACCGCAGTAAAAGTCGCTGTGTGCGTGGTTCTGGCTAAGAATTAATATCCTGTTGCTCGCACTACGTCTTCTTAATAGACAGCTATTGTCAGCGGTGTCAGAAGCTAGCATGACAGTCAAGATGTATTGCTCTGTAGCCGACTTTTCTGCGTTTTGTTTTCCCTGCTAGAAGCTTGACAGGCTATCCGGACAATTGTACAACTTTTGTCTTGTCTGTCGTCCATTTCACGTGGGATGTGAAGTTTTTGCGACTGTTTTTGTTGGCGAGGCGGGTTTCACGTTGGGTTGCAAGTTGTGTGACATAGAAAAGGGGCAACAAAACGTGACAAAGCCAAAAGCAGCTGTGGCACTTTTGGGAAACTTTGTTGCAAAGAAAGCCGGTCCGCAATGAAGTGCGATGCCCTGGGTTTGTTTGTCGTAAAAGGAATCTCACTGACACTGCAGCGGCCTCAGCAGAATCTTCTGATGGCCAAGTTTAATGCCATTAGTGAGAAGTGCTACTCTGGTTCGGAGCTGTTGGTGCTATTGTAACAATGGACTGTGACATGCCATCAAGACAAAAGCTATCAAACTTCAAACCAGGTGACAGCCAATGCTCATCTCTGTCAGAACCAACTTGTGCCATTACTGCCAGCTTTCTTCACGAGTAAGGCTTCTTGCTGCTCGATTACCAGAGTCTGCTGCAGGCTAAAGAACAGGAAATCTTGAATGTTCTTTCTTTCTGAAGTCGCACAGATTTGTGTGCAAGAGATTCGCTTCCAAACGTGGATCACTGGAAGCGACTGGTTGACGAAGACCAAGCAAAACTGCAAGGACTTTGGAACAAACAGAACTGCGTCAATGCAAAGCAGAGCTGAAAATATTAATTTTCAGTGATGTTCAAAACAACCAGCTTCGAAATGTTGGCAAGCTGTCCTTGGCTTGTAATTCTCTAGGTCGTGCACAAAGGCCACTGCAAATTACAGGGCCCCGCAGGCTAATAACGCCAAAAGTTCCACTCAGCTCATCACAGCAAATCCTCAGCCAGTAATTACCATTCCGTGCCGTTAAACAGCACACTTTCTGTGGAAGGCCTCAAGGACCAAGTCCGCTTCTCCCAGACTTTAATTATGTTTGAGTAACATCCTGAGAAGGCTGATCTTCACCCAGACAGGCGAAGTCGGGCGCAGGACAGGCGTGCGAAATGTCTCCGTCGGGCGAAAAGAATCCAAAGGTGTTTGATTGACTTGTTATGCAGTTCCAAAGTTTCTGATTGAAAGCATAATTCAACTCCCTGAGTCTTTCGGATCCACCTTCTTTGTGGTTGACCAGGAGGATAAACAGAAACATGAACCCTGACTCTGGTGACAGGATTCCACGAGCCACGAGGCAACACATCAAACACTAATGATGGACAAATTGATCAAATCACTTCCCAGCCCAACGCTATTTGGATGAAGTGGAATTGGCTTTAGCACTCTGGGCGTAAAGGCATTAGTGGTAATGATGGCTAGATTGCAGACACTACTTGCAAGTCTCTAGCTGCAGGCCGAAAAGTCTGAAACAGCGCGAGGTCTCTGACGAGCACCGTGGCAGTTTGTGGGTCGGGCAAGAAGCTGTTCGGACCGGACAACAATTGGCCGCGGCAGGTCCTCTGATCAATGACCGCAGATTGTCAAAGCAAGTGACAAGCGCAACACCTCCTCGTCTCACCCGAACCTGTCTTCCCAGAAGCCCCCCTTTGAAGTGAGATTAACTTCAGACACACTCCTGGCACCGAGGGCACCTGAGAGCTTTGGCCAAACTATCCATTTCAGAGTGGACCAACTTCATGCTGTGACTTTTTGCCCAAATTGGTGCTTCCCTGCCCTCTTTCTTCAGCCTTTCCAGGATGATCTTCGCGGAGCATATTCAGTGACACACAAAACTTTAACAGTCCAATCTGTGACAAAGTGGGACATAATGCAACCCGCAGGCTCCTTGTTAAGCCGCTCTCAGCTGTCGGGATGGTCTAATCCATTTTTGGCAAGTGCGGAGAATGTCATTTCCGCTATTTGGATGATAACAAGAAAGCCTGTGGGCGTCATTACCTCCCATCACACAGCTTTGTTGATTCCAGTCACCCAGTCAAATTGCTCTTCCTGTATCAGGGACAAGAGCAAAGGGATCTGATTTCTGTTTCACATTTGGCCCCGTGCAGAAACAAGCGCACGACCATGGTGTGGTGTTTGGTCTGAATATATCTGGCTGCAAGCATCAACTGAATCCTTCAAACTTTGTATTTTCACAGAGGGACAAAGCGCGCGAGGGAACGCCTCGTGTCCTAATGGGTACACGTCTTGTTGGATTGCAGCTACTTAAGGAACCCGTGGATTAATAGATGTTATTTGATTAGACTGGTCTCAGCGGCTCGGTCAGTTTCCATGTAATGGCCCCGCAGACACATTCGCGCAGATTGGACAGCGCGCCGCTTGCATGTTCCCGTCACATTTCATGAGTTTTATGAAGCGACGCCAGCATAATACAAGCTAATTCGGCTTAAAGCTGCTTCACGACACGGAAAATGGGCAGTCTCCCGAGTGAGGAAAGTCAACTGAAAGAAGCAATGGCTTTGCGCCTTGTACTTTTCTTCAGCACGAGAAGCAGCTCAGTGGATCTCGAGGGGAAGTAAATCTCAAGTGTCAGTTCCAGCATCTTCAGCGTTGGTCTTTGACGCGCATTTCTCAAAGGGTTGTGTGGAAGACTTGAATGGAAGAGGGAACTGACACACACTGATACTCCCGGGGATTGATGGTGTGGAAGACAGATGACCTCTGCAAGAATCCACTGCTCAACCCAAAGCGCTATTGCTCGACAACTCTTCTCCGTTCATCCCGAATGCACAGAGCACAGCCTGTTTTGTTTCAGCTCAGGCCCGTGACACCCATGACCAAGAAGCCGTCGAGTTGACACAGCGTGACTCCCCTGACCTGGAGAAGCTGGAGACGACTTGGGCCAGCAGTTGGAGACACCGGACCGAGCGGGAGGGAGGGCAGGCGGGCGGCGGCGGCGGTGCTGCGGAACGACACGGCGAGTCGAGCCGCCTCGACCCGGCGCTACCCGGCCGTGATGGAGGGGTCCGAGTCGCAAACGATCCGTCTGGGGAGCGAGAGGGATAAGAGCATCGCGCAGTGGTCAGTCAAGTGTTCATAATAATGGAGCTCTGTCTTATATTATATTACTGCCGATCGATGCGTCTTTGACACCGTAATTATCCCTATCTTCAGCGATGGTCTGCTGAGAGTCACAGATGTCAGAGGATTATTCTGCTCCATATATCATGCATTCGCCTGCAATCCATATTCTTCTCCACAACTTCAGGCAACAAGAGTCAAGAGTGAGTGGCAACTGACAATTTGAGTTTTTGAAACATTGGAAATGGCGCAACGGATTGTCTTGCGACTCACTCCATTTATTCTCCGCCAGACCCTCCGTCTGCCTGTCTTTGTCGTCCTTTTGTGTATTCGTGGCGTCCTGAGGAAGAAACAAAGTGAGACAGAAATGGCAAGTGATTCTCTGCTTTTGTTTTCTCTGCTCACATTGGTTGTCTTCAGGCCATGCCTGTTTCACACACGACGCCCTTGAGTTGCATCTCTGTGCTTCCCGGCGTGAGTGGGTACTTTAAGGCACAAGGCACAACACAGGGCGAGTCCAGTGTGAAAGGCTTGTTGAACCACACTTCTTCGCCTGCAAAAGACCGCATTTCGGCCAAATCCTGATGAAGGGTTTAAGCTGCGAATGTCATTATCAGGGGACATCAGTGGATAAGGACATCGCGTGGTGGTCAGTCAAGTGGATATAATAATGGTCTCCGTCCTCTATTATATCAGCGCGGATCGATAGCGCCCGACACCGCAATAACCCGTGTATGAAGGATGGACCATCAGAAGCAAAAGACCATCGGGCCACTCCGGAGCCCACCGCCACTGCTGACCCCGACGCAGTTTCTATCTGTCGAATAGGCAGTGTGTTGTTGCTCAGCTTCAAGATTTCACAGACTTGTGTGCCTGCCGAGAATAGCCCGAGATGCGGACACATGAAATGCGATCTTTGAGATCTTGTAGCGCCAAGTTAACGCGGCATAAAACCATGTCCTTATTTGCGAGACACATGTCGAAGCCCCGAGCGCTCAGTGAGGGGTCAGTGTTATGACAGCACGGCCCGCGATAAGCCTCGTCTCCGAGGCGCAGTCAGATGCACTGTAATGGCCCTGCAGACACATTTAGGCAGATTGTATGGGTTCAGCGTGTTGCTGTCACATCTCATGAGCTTTACGAACCAAATGCAGCTTGATACAAATTAATTTGCTCGTTCAATCCCTTTAACCTCAGTAAGGGGATCATTTTGTTCCAAAGTACTGGAAACTCATTGTCGGTCTCTCAAATCTGTATTTGGTTTGCTCCGACTCCAAAGAAAGATTTACCACCGGATCGAAAAGGATGAAATGATGAACTGTGCATTGAATGTCTTTCTGAAACGCGGGGCGAGAAATAATCCCGGGGGATCGACGGATGAGATGAAGCAGAGAAATCCATAGATCAGGCTAATGCCGCCTGTGTTGTTGCGTAATGAAGCATGAATCAACCATGATGCAGTAAATGGACAAAAGTCGTAAAACGGACCCGCCGCACCCGCCGCCGACGTCTCCAGCTTCTGCCTCCACCGCAGCGCCCGTCCTTTTGTTCCGATAAAACTGGAGATTGTGTAAGGAATAGCGGGCAAGATTAATTGTGGCATCAGTTCCCCCTTTATCAGTCTGGTTGACAACAATGCGGCTTTTCTCTCCGCAGGCACACTTCATCTGGGACCAGTTAACCTCCACAGTTCGGACATTTATCAGTTACCAAGGTATTAATCACGGACGAACACTGCAAACTTGGTTTTCCATGTTTTATGGGCCGGCACAAGGAAACAAAACACTGATGTCCCATTGGATCTTTTTCCTTTGCGGGAAAGAGCGGTCTTCTTGCAATTTGGATGGCCTGCGAATTCGTTGTGCCAGATGAATTGTCACTTTATGTCTGTCACATCAGGAGATGTGTTGGGGCTTTCCGTTTCTGTAAATGGCCACAAATGAACGAAATCCGGCAACCTCCTTTCAACCCTGTTTGGTCCGGGATGGCATTAAAAACAAGAGTAATCACAGCAGGCAGCTCCAAGTGATAAATTGAGCAGATTAAACATCCTAATGGCGGCTTAGGGAGCTATTGAAATGGGCATTTCGCCCATACAAGGCCATCGATGGGTATTTTGAAGATTATATCTATGTATTACGAGGGGCCTATTTGACAGGCGGTTAATGAACTTCCCGAGGTGAGAGATGTGTGCGACTGACCCCGGGTACAAGTGAAGTACAGCGAGTCCGTGATCGGAGCAAAGGGTGGACACAAGTGGCAAATTTGTCTTGTGATCTTTGATCGCGAGTGGCGAGCGGGGAGCGGGGCAGGGCGGAAGCGGCTTCGTGCGGCGCGGCGCCGCGCGCAGGAAATATGGACGCTCGCCTCGCCCGCGCTCCGCCATTGTTCAAGGGACTCATTTATCAGCCAAGTAATTTTTGTTGTCTCTGAAGTAAACAGGGAAATAGCCGAAACAGTATTGATTGGGCAATCATTCATTTTGAATGGTGTTTCAATGCAACACTGGTAATTTGTCTCTGTAGATATGCAAGCGCAAACGAATCATTACATTTTGTGAATTCACGAAATGGTGGTGGTGGGGAAGGATCTGATCTGATGAAAGAACACCAGAAAAACAACGGAGACGTGAGCGTCAATTTTGGAAGTTGAAGCTGTCACAACTTTTGTGGTCAATGCACAAAGGTGCAGAGATCCTTGCCCCTCCCAAATTGAGCGACACGGATCTCTTTGAATTGGGTGGAAACACTGGTCTAACAAAGACGTCACGATTGAACAAGTTGCGTAAGGGCACAAAGGAACAGTGTGAACATTTATCAGGTGAAATGCCAGAATCCTGCAAGAGTGATGGAACATTCAGTGGGTGTAAAGCAAGATTACAGACTTTGACAGGACGGATACATATTATTACAAACTTTACATTCTTGATCCTACTTTTCGGTACCGTAATATCCACAAGAGACAGATTGGTATCAACCTTCGGTGTGACTGGGCTGTGCTTCTGATCCCCCTCTTAGCGAACCCAGAGCCAGCAAATCCCATAAGGGAGTCTGCTTTGCATGCGTAGCACATGGCTGAATAACTTTTGGGTGTAGAATTTAGCAAGTGAATCTAAACCTTGGTCCCACTTTTGTGGGTCATCCATCAAAAGTAACAGTCTTTGTATTCTCTCTTGTTCTCAACAAGCTCGGTGGAAAGAACCTGCAAAATCTTTTCGTGACAAATTCCCTTCTCGAGCGCACCTGGGAATTTGGGTGTGACAAGTTCGACAGTTATTTATGAATAGTTTTAACCTCAAAATCGTGTTTCTCTGAATGACACATTAATTTCAAGCAAGCCTTTCTGAAAGGAAGTCCATCTGTGACCATTCAACCAGGGGCCTGTTTGACCTACTTTGGCGTGGAGCCAAATGCACGTTTGGCTTTCCGTGAAGTCCACAGCACTGTGTGAGAAAACTGTACAGCACCACACCGTTTGTTACGACGTGGTTCCAACACCACAATGCATCAAGTGAAGGCGGACGAAGAAGCATTACCAGCTGGCTTCATCAATCTGGCTTCTACCTCCCTGAAACACTGCAGACCCGACCCAGTGTAATCTCAAGATTTACCTTGCTCACCTCTGCACTTTGCGTTGGTTGTATCAGATGTGAAGTGTTGCACTGACATTGGGAAAGTAATGGAACAGGAAGGGTTCAAATTGATGGGTTTGGAGCTCGGCTGGGCCACAGGCTTTCGATGCTCGTTCAGTCTGCGTTTGTTGTGCCCAACTGTTCTTTCTTCGCGGAACCACAGAACTCACAGGAAAGAAGAACGGAAACATTGTGCAACATGTACGGCTTCAAATGGATGGTACCTTCAATCTGAAGATGTTTCGCAGCATTTGGCACAAGATGTTCAAGCTTGAATGTGAGGCCCCTTGCAGCTTGGCTGACCTTCCCCACCACCTGACCCTCCCAAACACACCCACAACTGACAAAGTTTTGATTCTTTGTTGAACAGTTTTTGCATCGGTCGAAGGAACACCACTCCATGGTGATGGATACTTCACTTTCTGACGAAAAGTCAACATTTTGCAGTGAACACTGTTCGAGCACAGAACACAAGTGCGATAATTAGCCTGCTCACATAACCAGAAATGACAGGTATCAGATTGAGTTGCACGTTTCCCTGCTCTCGCTGGCGCCAGCTTTTCACAAGCAGATAAACCTTTGAAACATCAAACAACGTAATTAGTTGATATTTCTCGACTCACTGTCAGATTCACTGAGGTAGCAACTTATCTGGCGCAGCGAGGTGAAGGAAGCGAGTCAACTTGTTTTGAAATGATGTCTTCATGCATGAGGTGACAGCGCTTTTTTGCAGTGTAATAAGTACGTTCGACACCACTGACGAAGAGAAATTACTTCACATTTTTTGTTCAGAAGTAGTCCAACGACACACCGTCATCTGTTTTGAGTCGTATTGGTCATGAAATTTAGATGAAGTTTTAAATTTCCCAAAGCACCCTTCTGTAGAGCTCCGACGCTGCCTGTTCTTTCCTGTGAGATTTTTTTAGCACTCGCATTACATTCGTGCACTTTTCAAAAATTCCCATGATAATCAGTGACAAGGGGGATAAGATATATCTCGTCTCCCCCATGCACAGGCCAGATACCCCCAGTGTTACCTGTAACATTGAATTATGATGATTGACTGGGCCCTGACTTTGAAAAGAGTGCTTGTCCATTGGGGGTGAAAACCTCCTGCGGAGAGGCGGGTCGGCAATACCTTGCACCCTCGTCAAAACTGCTCACACCGAAAATCATCCAACAGATGTTCCTGTCAAACAAACGATAACTAGAAGTGAACCCTGAATCAAGTCGGTATCAATCAAACTGAGCGCCGGGGCTACCTGCGCCTTCTCGCTGGTTCGTAAGTACACCTCCTGGCAGCTCGGTAAATGAAAGTGTCCAGAAGATTGATCTGCATTTGTCGAGCAGGATTGTTTTTGCCGAAAAGCAAATGAATTATGGAGTTGGCCTGCGAGCCCGATGCACATTGGGAGCAACAGTTTGGCAAGAATGTATCGCCCAAGTGATTGAGCAAACTATTTGTTGGAAGCGGTTCTCTTTCAGACACCAGAAGAGCGCTGGTTCTTTTTGTTGCTCAAATGAACAAAGTTTCCCCTGGTTCCACCAGATCTGTTCATTGGTGACACACTGCAAAATGTTTCTGCAAATTCGAAGGTTCTTCAACCCATTCAAGCTGATTTCTCTCGGCAAACTGTGATTAAATTTGACGAAACGAGGTGTAATCAAGGCAAAAAAGTTTTGAGATTGACTTCTCCAAAGGTGATGTTCGTTTGAAGGTCACCATTTCGCTGCAATTGACCTGACTGTCTCCTCGGCAAATCCCAGAAATTCGAGTACCTTCTCCAGGACGAAACCGTACCAGGCGCGTGGAGCCTATGGTGTAGTTTGGAGAACTTATCTCAGAATAATATTGATGAAAGACTTGAAAACTTAGCCCTTGAGCCCAGGGAGAAAATCAGCTTGAGATTGAGTCCACTTTGTGGCTCGGTCACCACAAAAGGATGGGAACAAAATTAATTGGTTATTTGATTGCCTTGCTCTCCTAACAATAGCCAGGCATGATCTATTCTGACCTGAGGGTCTTGATACTGATCTTCCATACACATTTTCTTGACATTTCCATTATTAGGCAATCTCCTTGTGATTGAACTTGAGGTGGAGAGTGGTTTAATGTCTGTACATCAAGGTCAGAGATCTTACAAGGGGTGTGGTGGTGTTTTGATTCATGCCTTGTTCGATGAGGAGACAAGACAAAGGAACAGGGCGAGCAGCGGCGTTCCTGCCGAGCCGAGTTCTCTGTCGAGGCAAACACGCGGATCTTCTGCGCAGAGTTTTGCTGACACACGTCAAGCAACTTCAGGCTCTAGTTTTTTTACGGTTCACGCTGGAGTCAGTTGGAAGCAGGGCTGCAGAACCCAAGATGAAACTAGCAGCCTGAAATTGGAGAGAAGAAGAAATCTGAACAGATTCAAAGGCAAGACTTCAGTGGGGCCTGAAACCCTGACGTTCGGGCCCCGACAAAACTTTTCAGTCGACCCCGAGAATATACACAGGAGGTCAGGGTTGTCTCTGGGGTTGTTGAGACCTCCGACCCTGTCTTCTGGAGGACAAGACACGATGTTCCCAACAGGACTTCAAAAGTGCCCTGTGAATCAGTCGACACTTTCCTTCTGTGCACCGACGACACAACTGACGCTTCGCCCACTTCTGCTTCAATGGGTGACAGAAATAATACCAATAAATAATTTGAAAGCGTGTAAAAACGTAATGGACAGCGTAGCAAATTATTCACGTGGGATTAATAGTTGGAACGAGGCGTGTAATTTCGTATATCACCCAAATGATTCTTCTGTTGTTACATAATGAAGCATGAATCAATCCGGATGTACTAATGTCCCATTGCTGTCCGGCCGGTCCGGCTTTTGTTCGGACCGGTGAAATATCGAATGGTCATCGCAGGAGATGAATCGAGACTGCAGGATCCATCCATCAGACAGCTTGACCAGAGAATGGGTCACTTCGCACATTTGATTCGGAGTGGATGCAGCAAAGCTGTCTTCGGTTTGGACAGGAAGCGCCAAAAATAATGTGCACAGAGGGGTCCTACATTTTGGAGGCAATCAATTTCAGCCTTGGACTGAAAGAATTTCAAGACTGTTTCGACTTCAGTTCTTTGATTCGACTGTTTGAATGTCTCTCACATTCCGCCACCTTGAACGAAAAAGACTGAAGATTTCGGGTGCAATCTGTTGTAGTGGGCCTGACAAGACATAGACACTTCTGAGAAAGTCGCAATCGTACTCCCGGCATCTTGAGCAGCACAACAGCCCGGCCGGTCTGATCCGAGGCGACCTCGGGGTCCTCGGCGTGATCTTTCATGGCCATTTTCCCTGACATCTTCATTACGAGACGATCTCGTGTGATTAGGTCGCTGCTCGAGAGGACTTGACTGTGGCGCTCGTGAAGGTCGCAGCCTCCACCTCGGGTGGAGTGATAAAACACAAAGTTTCAGGGCATAACAATCGCTCATGTGTTATCGACAAATCTTAGTGTATGAACGAATGCCAGGCGCAGACAGAAAGAAGGTTACAAAATGATCCTGAGCCGACAAGGTTCTTGTGCCCTGAAATTCTGCCGGGCTGCAATCTTAAGGCCACGTCTCTATCAATTTGTGTTTGCTGTCTGAGTCAGGCATCACATTTGTCTAGTAATTATCCTTCTGCCACTCTGGTTGCCTTCAATTGGAAGTCGGCAGTGATACCAGTGCACAGACTTCAGCGACTTCTTTCCTCACCGAATTGTCATCAACTCACGGTCTTGAAATTGCGCACTCATCCATCAGAAAGATAGCCGACTACAATTCTCGGCTGAAATGACTTCTCCGCTTTGATTTGTCTGGCGGCGAGAGCAAAATGACAGCTGAGCAAGATCCCTTTCCGAGTGGCTACATTTAATTGTAAAGTGGGACTGACAGACCACAGGTAGGGTTGCACATTCCGCACCTTGTTCCTGGCGCCACAATTTCACAACCAGATAGGCAATGCAACATCAAACAAGATAATTTGTTTGCATACCTGCAATTCTGCCAGATTCATCAGGGCTGTAACTTGGGCAGATAAAGCATGAAAGAAGAGTATTCCCGAAATTTGCGCAGAGTTATCTTCATTAGACGTCGGGTTCTCCGGTCATACCAAGCTCCCAGCGCCGGCCTCCGGCAGCTCGCATCACAACTTAAGCTATCGCGTCACCTTGGGCGGCCCCTCCACCGTCAGGCAAACTGTGGACAACCACCACAGCTGACCAGAATTCCAAAACCTAAGACGCAAACAACAACGAAGGAAGCGATGGAACCCAAACTTGTTCCCTCGGTTGGTGAACCCAAAGTTGCATGCCTCCTGACTCAGTGAGTTACGGACTGAAGAAGACGATTGATCGCATGTCAGGCTGATTACTGTTTCAAAGGAACACCTGAGAGCTTTCTTGCCCGCTCTCTGCAAGCTTTGCTTGAAACGCTAATCAAAACTACTTGTTTGTAAAATGGCTCGGCAGATGTGTGTGTCATAACAAATACCGAACTGAACCGTGTGATCGTCTATCTCCAGTATCAAAAGACTCGTTTTCCAGTGAACAAAGGTTTGGAGGCCCTTTGTGCGCAAAGTTACAGAATGGCTGGTTTGGAGGCAAGTTATGTGAGAAAGAGAGAAGAGAAGAGAGCAGAGAGGTAGGAAGAAGAGGGGAACAGAGACAACGACGACAACAACGACGACGACGACGACGACGACGACGACGAGGAGGAGGAGGAGGAGGAGGGGAGAGAGAGAGAGAGAGAGAGAGAGAGAGAGAGAGAGAGTGGAGAGTGTGTTCGTGCGTCGTGGGTGTGCGGTGCGTGAAACTAGAAGAGGGAATGATTCTCACCTTGCTCCAGGTTTTGATATCACTCGTGTATGATTCTGTATTTTCAGCAAGATGTCAATGTTCAGAGATTCATTGGTCTCTATTCATGAAATGAAATTGCAGACATGACATTTTTTCAGAAAAAAATCAAACTTCAACACAACAACACACAATCATCAGTTGTCAATAATTTTGACAGTAATCGCGGACATAAATCATCTTCATGACAAAAATACCCATTGAGAACATGAAACGTTATAAATTTATAATTACGCATTCAATGGACTATCAGTTCGATCTTCAGTCCTACAAAATGAGTACGTGATGCATCTGTTCATATTAAATTATCTGCAAAAGTAAGCACCACGATTAGCAAGCTTGCATTGCAGCTGAATGTACGCCAGCAAGGGTTTTCTGTGAAAATACCGGTAGTTATTTTGCAAAATTTTACCTGTTTGACCACCTGTTTAAGAAACCACACAATTGATCTCTGTCATGATCTTGTTCACCAGCTTAGTCCAGGTGATGCAGTGCAGAAAGTCGTTGACGCTCAGACAGGGTGCTCACACTGAAAATACGAGGTTCCTTCGGATACTTGTGAGAAAGTATCGCTGTGTCAATATGGGTACGACGATTTTGGTCGTCCTTTCGGGTATTTGTAGGTCAAATGTCAGGGCATGTGTGAGTCAAGTTTGACCAGTGGGCGTCTAAAGGAAGTCACTTTTTGAGACAGCGGAAAAGTTGACTTTCGACCGGTCATGTTATGCCATTCCCTCCAACAATTGCGCTCATTTTTGTCGGTCTTCTTGCGGCAATGCAGATGTCACGTGAGTACCAACGGGTACAAATCCAGTTCCTGCAGCAGATGAACTTGTCCCCAACTGACATTCATCGAAATCTTGTGCATGCTCATGGTCAACTGGCACTGTCAAAGGCATCTGTCTATCAGTGGGCAAAGGCTTTCAACAATGGGCGTGGCAACTGCAAGGATGCCCCAAGGAGTGGCTGACTGATGAAGCTCACTGCCCAGAAGATGAATGAGATCATGCTGAAGCTGAATGGTGACAGGAATCTGTCTGTGCAGAGACTTTCCACCTTGGTCAATTTGGGTGTTGGGACGATGCACAAAGCCTTGATGAAGAAGCTGCTCCTGAAGAAATGCCCAGCAAAGTGGACCCCTCACCATCTGACAGCTGCTCAAGAACAACGCCAAGTGGATTTCTGCCGATGCCTGCTGAGGCTCAAGGCACGCCAGCGAGGTCTGACAGACAACATCATCATGGGCAACGAAAGTTGGATGCTTTGCTATGATCCGGCATTGAAGAGGGCATCCGCCCAGTGGTTGGGCATCAGCGACACCCGGCCCTCCAAGCCCCACACTGAACTGAGAACTCAAAAAGTGATGCTAGTGGCATTTTTTGATGCACACGGACTGGTCTACCGAGAGTTTGTCCCCAGAGGTTTGGGTGTGGGCAGAGCCCTCTACCTCCAAATCATGCAGAGACTGCGCCATGCGATCCGCCGATGACGCCCACAACTTTGGCGCAGAGGAAACTGGTGGCTGCAACACAATGGCGCACCTGCACACAGGGTGGACCCAGTCATCAGGTACCTCGACAGGAACCACACCCAAGTACTCCCACACCCAGGGTACTCACCTGACCTTGCGCCTGCCGACTACTGGTTCTTCAACAGAGTCAAGAAGCACCTGAAGGGCAGGCGTTTTGACTCCACGGATGAACTGTGCAGGGAGGTCAACTTGTCCATTGTGCAAATTCCGCAATATGAATATGCCCATGCAATGGAACGCCTTGTGGACCGCTGGCATGGTTGCATTCAAGCTCGAGGAAAGTATTTTGAGTAACTGTGGTTCTTGACTGTGCAAAACTGCCAACAAAGTCCAGAAACTCTGTTGCAGAAAGGATTGACGACCCATGTAAACGCCCTCCGACCACACCCAAAAAACATTTTCATTTCACTGTGATAACAAAATTATTTCTTACTCACATTGGTCTTCTACACTTGTTGGACAATAAAGTCTTCAAACGCAAAGGCACATCTTCATTTTCAAAAAAAACCCCCAGAAAATCCAGATTTTCTCAAGACTTTCCGAAGGAACCTCGTATATCGTTCCTGCATTTTCGCACAGCATTTTTCCAAGACCCTTCGTCGAAAAAAAAATGGCCAGAAACAATTGGGACGGAGCCGGGGTGGGTCAAATCTGTGTGGCCGCAGTGTTGCAGAAAACGAGGAGCTCTTGCAATGGTGGATCATTGTCTTGGGTACTTGCCCCCCCCCCCCCATCAGGTTTTCATGCGCGTCCCTGTCAAAAGCTGTGCGCGAAGCGATGATGGCGGACACTCATCTTGACCTGTCGTTTCCAAAGACTGATTTGTGATCGGTGGTGCGGACAAACAGAAACATTGAATCAAGTTAAGCTGACAAGGACCACTGGTGAACTTGGAACTCAAGCCCAGGCAGCCACAAAAAGAACATCCAGAGCAAACTTCAGTTTGTAGGAGAGCTTTGTGTCCATTGACTTGCCTTTGAGGTGTGGCAACTTAGCTTGAGTCTGGCAACGGGCATCCCGGAAGAGGCCTGAGCACTGAAAGTGCAGGGCGTGAAATCCCTCATTCGTTTTTGCATTGTTTCCTGAAAGATTGAAAAACTTTGACCAAATTTTGTTTGTTGCTGTGAAGCTGTCGTCGGGGGGGACGTCATTTTTTGCAGATTGAGCCTGAGTGTAGAGCAGGGATGAGCTGCCTCGACCCACCCCTTAACATGTGAACACACGCACACACACATACACACACACACACACACACACACACACACACACACACAGTGAGTGAAGGGCGCTCGACGCGTATCGTCCCTACCATCACCCAACCTCACCTGACGTTTACGTCTCACTCTGATCGTTGTTTGGTTGGAGGTAGTCCGAACTGGAGTTTCTCCCTTGAAGAGGATGTCGCTTGCCTCATTTCTTGTTTGCACAGCTTCGGTGGCTTCATCCCAATTTGATACCGATCAACTCGAGTGCATGGATGGAGAGATTTATGCGACATTGTTATGGTCTTGAAGGGCTATTCATCATTTCCCAGGTCCATATGTGAGACCATAAAAACAGAAATTAAAAAGACCTAGCATCCAAATACAACAGATAGGTTGACAAGAATAAACAGTGATACATCACTTTTATTGCACAACAGAGACCCCGAAGTTTTCCATCACCACCCGCTATTGTGCTCAGTCTCCGCAAATATAGAAGCAATATTCTTTGGCATCGTACTTTACGGCCGACAGGTTTCAACACCCAAAACGCCCAACAAATTTCAGCGCCCTCAACCGTGGAAATTCAAAAACGACTGCCCTTCGTCTTGTTAAAAAACGTACCACCAGTCTTTGTCGGATCAAAAGATCTTTCAGTGGTCGCCAAACACCCTTGTCACACACACGCACAGACACACAGACACAGACACACACAAACGCACACACACTTCTCCTCAGTCCCCGGGGCCCTCTCTCTCTCTTTCTCTCTCTCTCTCTCTCTCTCTCACTCTCACTCTTCCTCTCTCTGCTGAAAAAAAGGGTTTGTGACTCGACCAGGAAACGTTTGTCTCTCTTTTGGGAACAATTCGAAGCCCCTGTCGTAATTTCGTGTTTTCAAACCGAATGAAGCAGTTGCTAAAAATTCTTGAAAATAGAAAGCAACAAAAGTTGTTCCACCCAGCAGACATGAATTTTTGACAAGGAAGACCAGTATGCTGTTGTGTGTGGCGGTGCGTCCCATTGATCAGGGAAAAGTGGGCTCGCGTATGGTGTCTTCTTCCCTTTAGTTCGTGCCATTAGATCCCATTCACACTGCCTGCATGTGGTGAAAAGTATTCCAATTGCGTCCCATTTGAGCTTCCTTGAAAAAATATGTGACTGATGTTGGGTTGTAAATAACCATCAACAGCGTTCTGCATGGGTCTCCCCGGGCTCAGAGAAGAACTCCCACGAACATGCGGTGTCGCGTTGTGCGTTGGACTTTTCAATTTTGGAAATTGGATTCTGAACTGTATTTTAGGCAATTAAAGCAAAATAGCAGAGACACAGTCACCCACTCGCAAACACACATCAAAGGCAAGTGACGTCGTCTTCTGCCAGTCTGACGTGAACAGTGATCTTCGTTGATTGATGTCTTGGTGCGAGGTCCGTCTTCAGAATGTCACTTTAAAACCCTATTTCGCCTCGCACACCCAATTTGTCCCAAAAGTAATGTTCACTTATTGTTGAGGTGCTTCTTTGAAGTCGTGTAGTTTGTCCGATAATCGTATGTCTCGGTCCTGCGGTTTGGGACGGTCCCGTCGGCGAATGTAGAGACAGGGATGCGCTCAGGTAGGCCAAATCAAAGCGTCCCTTGTCCGACTCAAGCCGAACTCGTCCGAAGTGAGTAATTACTCCTCCGGGCCACACTTATTTATTAGCAGTAACAGCTCACGGAACGACTGATGAAATCTTGGGGGAGGACACGTCTTGGAGGTTGCTGTCAAAGACTCCGCTGTTGCTAATCTCCATTAGACTGGCTTTTAAATCTTCCTGGGTATTGGTTTGCCGGTGTGATGAATTTCACTGAACAGAGGCAAACACATGAATGACAGTGCTCATCTCCATTTGATACAGGTTTAGATTGGACAGTCATTTCAACCGCCACACAAGGAGCTGGTTCCCCCGGCGTCAGAAGCTGGAGACGGTGGAGTTCAGCTCATTCATCATCGTATTTGTTACCTGCACTAATTGAGATCCTTATCTGTTCCCGGCAAGAGAGGATCCGGACCTTCTCACCTGCGCAACAACCCGAAACTTGTCTTATCTTGCGTTGACCTGCTTTTCTCTGCTCTCGAAACAACCCGAAGGAAATTCTTGTGGGTTCAGTGTCACTTTTCAAGAACACTCAGAAATCCCCATGTTCAATTGACTTGCGCCCACGCGACTACGAAATGTCGTCCTGGATCCACCGGAGCAGCGACGTCAGCGTGTGTACGACAATCCGTAACAGCGTCATCAATCATTGCGATATGATATGATCAATAGGTCCAGAACGTATTATTCTTTCTGCAACACATATGAATAAATAATATCTATTGTACAATGGATACTAATTAAGCTGTCAATTGCCCAGCTCAGGGAAAATGGTTTTTGTCAATGCGTCTATTATTTATAGTCCCTGGAAAGTTGAGTGATCTCTCAGAAGTATCACAATACTTGTCAAAACGACAAAACTGTTTCGCCGAAAAAGTTTCACGTGTTGTGACAGGACTTCATTGGAAAGGTTTGGTGTCAATATAATTTCGATCGTTTTCTGTCCGTGCGTCATTCACGATGCAACGTGAATGGGACTGAATGAGAGGATGGAATTTACCGAGCAGTTTGTGATCTTCTCGACCATTGGCGGTTGCAGGAAGAAGTTGACTTTCTCAGACCCAAAGGGTGACCAGTGTTCCAGTTCCTCCACATTCTTGACAGATCTGTCACGATACAGACAAACCTAAAGAATCCTGCAAAACACACAGACACCAGTGGTCAGGTCCTTCACATCAGGTGATGCGAGGCACATACCCACACATGACAGACCCTCAATTATCCTTTTTGATGCTGACAGGCAATAGATGGCCGCGGACTGGTGATTTACATAGGAGGGATAAAGCTGCGAGATCCCTGGGTCTTTAATCAGCCAACAACAAGGCGACAGATAATGACATGTTTGCAGCGGAGGCCTGTCAGCATCAAGGTGCTCCGCATTGTTCCCTTCTGTCACCCTGATGTATGGCGTCCCAGATGCTTTCAAATGATCACCTTATGTAGCTATTTCCGACAAACGAATGCACCAGACTTCCACATTTACCTTTGCTCTGTTATTTGCTCATGTCAATCAATGCAACGTCACTTGTTGTTGACCGTGGTCATTTCCTACATTTCGAAAAGATGACTTCGCCAAACATTTGTTTGTCCTGTGTTGCGGATTCTTTGGTTCCTAAACCCCCTCTTTCCTGGCTCACAAAACCCTCACAGACAGCTTTTCAGCGGCTGCATGCAGCAAACAGAGTCGATTTCGTCACACAATCTCAGAGCGGCCGCGTCTGGGGCTAATTGGGTCTAATCACGTGTAATTGCCCCGGAGTCGCTGCGCGAGGTTCGCCTGATTAAGGCCTCCGAGTAAATGGATGCGATTGGAGCAGACAAATAGTGTTCTGTGGCTGACAGGTCCAATCAATGCACGCACGAACATCTCGGCCCCGTCAGGTGTGAGGCTAATCTCGCCGTGGCTTCGGGGTCTTTAATTTGTTGTCAGGATCCAGTGAGGGAGAAACGCAGTCGCTCAGTGCAATTCTTCTGCTGTCAGTCAACTGGAAGATGCAACTTGCCAAGTAGAAAGTGGAAACAGTCGCGAGAAGAAGGCAGAAACCAGACATGGCTCGTGTTTCAAGTTCTTCCCCATTGCTGCCTGTGTTTGTCCAATTCAAATCGTTTCTGCTTCACGGCCAGGCAAAGAGAGACAGAGTGACAAAGATGGAGAGACAGTGGGAACCTGAACTTTGCGTAACTGTTGAGTCCGACGCAGGTTGTGAAGCTTCGTTCGAGCGTTTCTCTATTTCCTTGTGCAGGCCTCCGAGGGCATTCTGAGTGGGGTACACATTGAAATTTTCCCCGTTGAATTGAAATGACTTTACAACTTAATCACTGTGGAATCTGGGATGAAGATTGATGACTTTTTGCTGAAAAACGCCATAAAGACACACTCATTCTTGCTGTTGAATACGAAATGCAACTTTTGACTCCCGGTCTGAGAAGCGGATGTAATGACACTCGAAATTGCCGATGAGAGGTGTTTTCTTTCATCTGGGAGCGTCCATGATTACAGAGCGAACAATCAAAATGTCGTGCCATTTGACAAAATTATCATATACATTGACTCCAATTTCCTTGGCTGCGTTTCCCCTTTCATCAGTCAAGAATGTCACATTATCTGTCAATCTGCAGCTTTGTTCCAGCGGCCGTCTGTCCCCGGGCTTGCATTACAATGGTGACTTTGGTCCAGTGAGTGCATGAGAGCACATCTCAATGACCAGCAATGGTGAGCACCAAACATGGAATTGTAATGAGTTTCTTCAGCAATGTACTGATGCAGATTTGATGGGTGTTGATGGTCGTGAAATGTACGCTGCCTTCAAATTATGAGCCGCAATGGTGATGCTGAGTGGGAAGAGCAAGAGAAGCTCAACTCAACACATGTCACTCAAATTTTGAGCGTCATTTTCAGACGATAGGAGAGACGAGGTTGAAAAAATTTGTTTTGGCTCCAGGAACGCGAGAGACACTGGGAAGTTCTCCGTCTGATTTGTACTCCAAACATCAGTTCCACACTCGCAAAAGCCGAAGTTTTGGTCGATTTGAATCAAACTGTCTTTTACATTGGTCTGCGCACAGCTGCATGAGCTGAAGCAAACAGATCTGCGTCCTGGATCCTCCACAAACAGAAGGCATCAAAACACAAAACAGATCACGACCCCAACAAGAGAGAGGAACACAGAGTGTTCCAGGAACTGCGCGCTCTGGGACGTCTCGCAATGTGAAGAAACACGAATGCTTTGTGCAAGTTGGATTTTCGCTTGTTGTTCTCACGGCCCCAACCAGAGGACACGATGCCGCATGAAAAAGTCTGCTGACCGACCAAACAGAGGTAGGAAAGCAGACGGCGCGAGTTAATGGCAAAGATGTTCCTATTTACCTGCCACGGGAGTGATTTATGTGGCCGAGGTAAGATAAACACGTGGCCCGAGGAACCATTAGAGCCGAGTCACAGCTTTCAGCGAGTCCGATATGACGCGAATTGGACTCGGGCCACGACGAACAACATTCCTCTCTCTGCGGGTCGACTCAGGTGGCGCCGAGGGAGCGTCGCACGCCTCGTGTTGTTCATTGTTTCACGCGTACGCTACACAGGTGGTAAAAGTTGCCTGATTTTTGTGTAAATCTGAAACATTCTTTGGCATTGAGCACGACACACGCAAGCGCGTTTCAGTTTCCCAAAACGAGTTGTGATCGTGTTCAAATTTTGAGCTAAATCCCAGTTTTGTCTGCTGTATCCACGCGTGCACACAATGTCTCGCGGTCATTTGGTTAAAATTGAAGTTTGTTTTGTTCTTTGTTGCTGAAGATCCTTGATCCTCTGGAAATTCTGAATCACGGACGAAGGAGGGCCGCAGCCCCTGAAAGTAGGTCACACAGGGTCCCACTGCAAATACAGTGAATTAACATTGAAAGTTCATCCCAAGTCCGTCGTTGCAGGATTGCCAAGTGGATGTTGACATGACTGTCAGACCCGGTCCCTGTGAAATCATAATTTATGGTGAAAAGCGGAGTCATTTCTACCTCACGGGTGATTTTAATGTTCGCTTTGTTCTGGTTTTACGCACCAAAACAAAGCCTTGGCGCTCTCCATTTACGAGTAACCCGCTTGACCTAAACAAATCTATTAGCTTACAAATGACTATTCACACATGTTAGTGATGTCAGACGTATGCAAATGTTTACAAAGAGCAGCAATTTGTTTTGTGGGTTTCTGTCCGGAGGCGACAGAGAGCCACGTCACACCTGGGCCGAGAGACAGCGCAGTTCAGTTCTGAGCATGGGTAGAGGCCCCGTGGGCCTCGTGCGTATCCACAGTTCTCTTGGTGTCACGTTGTCACGTGGAGAATCTCGCATCGTCCACCATCTCCAAGGTTGGAGATTGGATTTGCAGCGCCCTGTGGATGCTCTCTGACTCTGGTTTCAGACATTCGTCCGGAAACTGAAAAGCTGGTCCCTCCTCTGATGATCATGCTCTACCAGCGGATTGGGCCCAAAAAGAAGGGGATGAAAATTTTCAAAAGCCAATGAAATTGCTGACCACGGAAGACTTGTTGGACGCAACATGTCACTGACAACGGAACTGCTGTGGAGCCGATGTTTGTGAAGCCTGGTCACAGATGCACAACTCAGAAACTCTCGTGTCGCAACTGTGTGTGCCATTTGTTCATCAAGACCCGGGTTGGTTGATCTCGACTTGAGGTGGTGTGGCACAAAATTCGGCTTTGGACGAGTCGAGGCAAATGCTGCGTCTTGTATCTCCAAAAAAGACAACCTACAGTGACTACTGAACAAAGCATTGGATGTCAGAATGGAATCAGTCATTGCAATTAGAGGTGTAACGTGCGGCTCGGTTCCGAAGACTGAGTAACGGCTCTGCCTTTATTGGTAATCCAACCTGAGTCGAGTCCCTCTAATTTGCACCGTGTTTCCCCAGTACACCCAATCACAGGTTCGCCAACTTTTCATCTTAATTTGGCACTCACTTATTAAAGGACATTAATTGAAGGATTTATGTGACGTTGTTATTGTTTTGCACCTCAATGAGACAGCGGATAAGATATATGGTCTGATATCAGCGCTTAATATCAAAGCTGAGCCGCACTAAATCACTGAAATGTCCCATAAGCGCGTCACATAAAATTGGTCATAAAGGCCTCTTCCATGTAAAGACAATAGGTGAGTTGACAAGGATCAAGAGAAATACTTCATTTCTATTGCGGGGTAATCAATCCGGAGTGCAGGCGCATCTCCACTTTAGTGAAAGCTGCCAGGCCGACTTCTTTTCATCAGCATAGAGATTCTGCTCCAGGAGTGCCAGAAAGCTTGAGGAAAACGTAACTTCACTTGTTCACGCGTATGCAGCTTTGTTGAAAAGTTTTTTTCTCTATATCATGGTTGGAGCAGAATTTGCAGTTGAACCGTGTATGGTGACTGCCCATCGAAACCTGGAATTGCCATGGCCACCAATCGCAAGAAAGAGATGCTTCTGACCATCACGGAAATAAACGCGAAAAGCAAATGGAAATGAAGCCGTTTTACGAGAACAGGGCTGGCTTAGTGTCAGAGAGAAATATGTCGTTTGAGGTCTCAGCAGATGTTATTGATGTTGTTCAGACTCGCTTAACATTGGAGTCATGTACTATCAGGCTTGACTAAATCACTGTTTTGGGACAGTTACTAATTTAGACCAATGTTCATTTCAGAATTAACCGCCCCTTAAGTAATGGGGATTTGAGTTATCGGTGCCTTGGAAGCCATAGCTCACGTTTTGATGATGAGTATTTGTCACTTTCCATTTAAATCAGAGGCCGTGGATCGCCCCTGCAGCGCGGATACATCACAGCGCTGTCAATACGTGTCGCGCGACTCAGCGGCCGCGCTGAGTATCAATCAGCGCAGCTCGCAATGCATTAAAATGCATCAGTGGAGGCCACGCCATATTTGACCAGAGGTCACGAGACGTATTTGACCACACTTGCTGCCACGTCCGCTGCAATTCCATGTGTGTGTGTGTGTGTGTGTGTGTGTGTGTGTGTGTGTGCGTGTGTGTGTTCGTGTGCGTCTGCGTTTGCGTTAGTGTGCATGTCGGTGGCCTGGAAACGTTTCAAATGAGTTCACTTGAAGTCAAACAACAGATTTTGACATCCAGTTGCATTTCACCAAAAGATAGTGCCGACCAAATTTTGAAAGGGGGTCCAGATGGAAGGCCTTGTGATTGTGTTTGGATTCCTGTCGCGACAATGCAGAAAACACAAAGAGCCACAGGCCACTATTCCAGCATGAAGCAACGCCTAAATGGATAGAGTTATCGAAGTTGCCAAAGGGCCAAGACAGAACAAGCCTGCATTCTAACTCCCTGAGCTCCCCAGCAGAAAGCCGACAATGGTTATTGAGAGTGAATGTAACCATGGAAGCATAGTGCAGTGATAAAAGCCTGCGTGTTTGAAGATGAAATGAGATGGGATCAGAGTGGGCCATTTCTCAGAGACCCGCGGGTGACAGGGTTGAAGCTGGAGGCAAGATAGAAAAGAATTGCCTTCAAAATAGCTTCATAACTGTAACAAATGGCGCACCTCTGTTCATCTGTTATGTGGACCGTCCTCAGCTGTGAGTCTGAACCCTTTTTGCGAGCTCCGCGCTCAGCAAAAGACCAAAAACAAAGTGGAAACACACAACAAAAACAAAACAACACATTCTTCCATTGCTGTCAGGAACTTGATTGACACAGATACGGAAGTCTGCTTTGGGCGGGCATTTGTCCAGCAGACAAGCAGTACAGAAGGGTAGAAATCGTGTGAAAGATGCCACTGTAGTTCTGACCCCTCCAGTTGTCAAAGGATCCGCATACCGCGGTTTCCAGCATCGTGACGCCCTTCACCTCCCACCCTGTTGTTACCTGCAGTGGACACCGAGTCTGGAGAGGAGGTCGTGCTGATAAAAACGCCCCTTATTGACATTGATGCCGAGATAAGTCGGCAGCAGTTGATTTTGTCTTCAAAGACGCCGGGCGGTGGGAGGCAGGGCTGCACACTGAGCACCAGCCTGCAATCTGTCAGACACACTGATGCAAAACTTTTCACACTTAAAATTGCTCAACAGATGTTTCTGCCATAACTACCAGTTACTTACCCCCTTTCATTCTCACCAAATCAATCAAACTTTGGGGCTCCTTACTATCTTTCCTGCACTCTCACTCAGGAGCCTTTGATTCCTGTCGGCCAAAGAAATGGAAATGTCTGGAAGGTATGCTTGGAGATTGATGGCTGCCTGCGGTGGTTTGTTTTCCCTGTAAACGTAGTGAATTATTAGGGATACCTGGGAAGCTCATGAATATTTTGAGTAACATTTTGACAGATGCTCCGAAGGAGGCTGTCAGAGAGATGATGGAGAGTTGCGGCTCAAACTCTTAACTACGGAGCAGGCGCTGCGCCGAGAGGTGCGCCTTACAAGACAAATGGGCGTCTTCAGCGTTCAAAATAGACGCAGACTGTGTTGGTATGCCCATGTGCATTGCATATGTGTGCGAATATGTGAGGATCTACGTGTTGTTTTGTCGCAGAGCCTGCAGGTCGAAAAACTGGACGTGTTTGGTCTGTCCTGTAGAAGATGGGGAAAATGTCCTGTATGGCCAAAATTGCACGACAAGTGCTTCAAAGTTTGCAAAGAAAAGAAGCCCCAACTGTTTTTGAGAATTGAGTGGTGCGCAGCTCTGTGTGTTCACCCCGCGCACGCTCATCTTTCACGGCGCTGTAATTCAGCGAACAGCGAGAGGCGCAGAGTGAACGCCCCGTCACTGATTACCAACCCTCCCTCCGCCTTGATGGATTTGCGCTTTTATTCAGGGTTCACCCCGAGTTATCACTGCTCTGGCAGGTACATCTGTTGAGCCATTTTCAGTGCGAAAAGTTGCAATAACTTGCGAAGCTGCGTTTCAGCACCTGAGTTGGATCAGGTCTCGGGGCGCTGGATTGGCGGCTGACGACGTACAGGTTGCCTCCACTTAGACCCGCTGATAATCTCCCGTCTTCTCCACTTGTGTCGGCATTAAATTTTTGCACTGCTTCGGGGCACCATTTCAACACCACAGAGGCTGGTACAATTCATTTGCTGGTGCATTGTTTGCGTCTTTTCCTTGCCCAGCAACGTGTCGCTCTCGCGCAGGGAGGCACACACGTACACGTACGAACGTTCATGTGCACCTCTTTCGCGCAGACAAACGTACAGATTTGCAGGCACGCAAACACACAAATTCTCTCACACAATACTACTCTTGGACAGACAGACAGACAGACAGACAGACAGACATACATACAGACAGACAGACAGACAGACACGCACACACAGACTGACACACAGACACAGACTGACACACACACACATAAACACTTGCACACACACACACACACACACACACACACACATTCACACATTCCGCACCAACTGTGTGAATTCCCAGACGCACCAGCTGCACAGGAATCGGACGCATCGCTCATTCCAAACCATTCGCAGAAACAAAACACTTTTTCTTGTGTTTGGTCTACAACGACATCAAAGCTAGACACGGAAAACTTCTTTCAGTGAATTCGCAAATACTCGTTTTATCGGAGACTTTGCAGCAATTTAACTTATGTCAGTCAAAACTGTGGAGGTGTTTCATCTTCAAAGACGCGATGCCCCTGGGAGGCCAGGGCTGCACACTGCGCACCCGTCTGCATCGTGTCAGACGTACTCACTCCAAACCGCTCAGACTGAAAATTGCTCGACATACGAGGCAGGTCGCAAAAAGAATGAACATATGCGCGTTCCTCGGTGACGGTGCAATCTTTGTCGAGTTTGGCAGACACAAAAGAAGTCCATATGTGTTGTCAATGTTTTA
>JAAUXT010021812.1_pt1 | contig 41688 bp, 28 predicted proteins | sample 7278171 | NCBI WGS metagenome assembly JAAUXT01 (sample SAMN14350112, study PRJNA611818) | marine sediment metagenome | isolation source: surface marine sediment (1.8m) | place: French Polynesia: Moorea | collected 2018-08
CTTGAGACACCATAGAGGAAGGTAGCCTAAACCACTGAGCTCCAACTCATACTCTACAATAAACTATACTACAACATCACTACTGGGGCTTCACTCATATATACAACACTCTCTTTTTCAAAATTGATGCCATCGATGTGGAAGCATACTCATTCATTAGACAGCAAATTGTGCGAAGAATATATTATAAAAGCAACAGGCAGGGATTACAGCTGCTGAGCCTTGGGGTCATCGATGCCATGGTCCAGTTCTTCCACCAGGGGGTGCCTGTGTAGAATTATTCTTTTCGTACACTCATCGTGAGGCTCACGCTGAGCATTCACATCGCCCAGATTTAAGGTAAGACATTGGTGGTTCTCAGTTCATGTCACTCAACAACGAGTAGTTTGGTGTCGCGGTGAATTACTCGTACCAAATCAAGGGGCATCCAAGGTTTTGTTTTCACCGAATACAGCCATGTGTTTTTTTTTTTTTCAAATAAAGGGTAGCTTAATCGATCCGAATTCAGAGTCCTTTATGTGGGGGTGCACAAACCCAACAGTGGGACAGAGGGGTGGGTCCAATACAGCTGGAGTTCTTCTCCCCACCCCGCCCTCCGACGTTCGGCTGGTCTTGCCAGCCCGTGTTGTCGGCTTGGCGCGTTTCCACACTGCCAAGTTTTCTTGTTGAACACCTGGTGGTGACATTCTTTTTCCAGATCCTGGTGTACCCAAATGGCGCTCATTCCATGGAAGTACAACAATCCCTTTGTGAACAGGAAATCGCTGACGCATCAACAATTTACGTTTTGCGGAACCACTGTGGATGTGATTCAAGACACCGACGCGGACATTACTGTCAGCCACAATACGGGACTTCGTTTGTGGGATGGTGCCTACTTGTTATCGAAATACATCGAAAATAGCTATGACGAAGACTTCTGGCGTGGAACACGTTGTGTGGAACTGGGATGTGGGTGTGGGTTGGTGGGCATTGTGGCATGGCTGCTTGGAGCCCAAGTCACGTTGACTGACACGACAGAAACCGTAGCGCATACCAAGAAGTGTGTTGACAGGAACGTTGAAAACTGGAGAAAAAGGGAATGCTCAACTCCTCCTGTGGAAAACCTCAGGGTGGAAAGTTTGATGTGGGGTGAAGTGGATTCTCAAGTGAAGTATGACGTTATACTTGGGTCAGACATTATTTATCAGCCAGAGACTGTTCCGTTGTTGCTAAAAACGCTGTACGGATTGTCGTCACCACACACGCTTGTACTGATAGCATACAAGGCGAGGGCGCTCGGGGAACACATCTTCTTTGACAAACTCGCAGACTATTCTTTGGATTGTTCCGTTGTTCCTTGCTCCGAGTATCCAAACGACTTTTCAAATTCTGAGTACAAGTTGTTGAAGATCATTCGAAATTAACTGCATCGTACTTGCGACTTGAATGACCAATGTGTTGTATTCGCTCACGTCTGGTTGACCAGTGATGTTCGACACAACGCTCCGTATAGCATCAAATGTCTTTTATTATTTTTTTTCACATTTTTTCACACTCGACAACTGACTCGGGAATGTACAAATGTGTTGTTTCCAACGTATTCCCCTTTTCACATCGCAATTCAGATGCAAAATTGTGTGCTCTGTCAGCGGATTCAAATAGGAACAATTGTTCACCAAGAAATCACTTCCACACTTTCATGAATTCGTCCAGACATTACATATTGTCCATCATCCGTCACACAAAGAACACGGTATTCAATTCGCAAACGAGTACAGAAATACGCTACGAAACAGACTTGCCTTTGCTTCTGTACATCTCGTGTGCGAGTGATACAAACTTTTCCGACAATTCAAACACAAATATGACTGTTTCAAATGCAATCAGCTTCGCACCTGACAACGCACAACTGAAGCACTGAAAAATGACGAGACGTTGTGCGTCTCCAATTGAACGTTTTCCAAAAGTATTTCCCAAACTTGCACAACAAGAGCCACACTACATTTTGTGTGTGGTGAGTAGCCGCATGAGCTTTGGAAAGTGGACACCCAATACACAAGAACGTTCAACATCCATGGGTCGGTAAAGAAGTCTGATTCTCTGATATTCCAACAGCTGTGTTCCAATTGGACCTCAAGCACATCCTCAAGGAAACATTTCAAGAGACCTAAAAGCATGTGCACTATGTACAACACAAGAAAACAGCTGAATTTTGTTTTGTTATCTGTTAATTCACACGAAAACAACGCGATCGTTTGATGGCAAACGTGCGGAAACTTCCGCAGTTCGCATCTCGAAACAGTTCAACGGTGTCACTCGTGTTCGTTTCTTCGGATGTAAAGTGGACTGCAAACACTAAATCTGAACGTTCAAAACAAGCAGTCGCCAACAATCACGAAGAAAATTGTCCAGTTTCAAGCACGCACGAGTGACGATGTGGCAGTAGAAGCCTGACAAGGCTACAAAATGGTGTGTTTCCTTTTACATTTGTAAAAGAACCTGAAGAGCCCATCCAACGCGTGTGTTGATCAACGTTGTATCGTTATCATCAATCTACGCCTCATTTGCCTGCAAGTAAATGACAAAAAGTTAGTTCGCAAATAAGTCCCCAGAAACCCTATGTGGGATAAAAGAGGTCAACTGAGAATGTTTTCTTGACAAAGACTCATTTCAAGAAACGGACACTTGAGTGTCAACAAGCGCACGCAATCGCCCAACAGAATGGCTCCCTGACAAGGTGCCGGGTACATCACTGAGGCGAGGAGGAACCACAACAGAATCCACCGACCGGACGGGGGCGGTGGGCCCTCAGTTGGCAGTCTACCTTCCAAAATTCATTCCCAGGGGCAAGCGCAACACAAAACCTTCTCTGGGTTTTTGTTTTGGTGTATGTGTGTGTGTGTGTGTGTGTGTGTGTGTGTGTGTGTGTGTGGTGTTGATCCGTGGGGGTGAGGTGGGGGACCAAGAGCGTCGCTGACGCCTCAAAATTCCGCACAGGCATAACTTATAGATCTATGCAGATACTTTACCAGGCATGGCTTGCTGAGAGCCATTTGCTGTTATCGCTGCCTTCTGTTTCAAAATCGTCCAATCAAACACGTAATCGTATTGGTGGTTGAGCGTTCGGAACAGAATACGGAATAGCTGTCGCAGGTACATGTAGTCAGGTGCTTCTTCAAATCGAAGTCCTCTACAGTAGTTCAGGTACATTGCAAATTCTGCAGGGTAACCCTACAAGAGCAAAGCACACACGCATATAAACAGCCGCTTCCTTTCAGCCGTTGCGGAGGGTAACATCATAACACAGAAGACGAATATGCAAAACAACTGATGACAGGAGTAACTTACTTTGCAAAGGATCTCCACCGGCGTGGACATTTTCTTCTCGCTGATTTTCTCGTACTTTTGCTTCTTCGTGGCCGCCTGTAGAAAGAACCGTTTGTTGCACACGCAAAATGTCTTCGTGCAACCAGTCGTTGTATGTCAATGATCAAGGACAAAACGTCGCCGCTCGTACCTTCAATCCTTGCCAAGGCAGACTTCCCCTGTTGAAGTACATGAGGACGTATCCGAGCGACTCCATGTCGTCTCTCCGGCTCTGCTCGATTCCCAGGTGCGCGTTGATGGACGCGTAGCGCGCCGTCCCTGTCAAGTTCTTGTCCTCCCTGTACGGGATGTGCTGTCGTGTTCGGTTGTCCCGGTACTTCTTGGCCAACCCGAAGTCGATCAAGAAAACCTGATGGAAATAAACAACGCTAAACGGCGAACAACCACAGCTTTGTCGTCCACCTGACGAGAGCCTCAATACATAGCTGGCCTGAGAAATCTTCACTGAATAAAAGACGGCGAAGGAAATGTGACTTCTTCACCTTCAAGTGTGTGCAGTGAGAAACATTCCAACACCGGTTTGGATCAAAACACTGGTGTCACAGTTGCTATCAAAACGCTGGTGTCAACAGTTGCCTGAACCGAACAAATTGACATTGGTACGTGTCTCACCTTGTTACAATGCCTGCCAATTCCCATCAAAAAGTTGTCTGGCTTGATATCACGATGAATGAAGTTCTTGTTGTGAACGTACTCGATGCGACCAATCATCTGCAAGTTTGAATTGTGAAAATGATGCCCATTGTAATTCATGCAAACCAATCCTTGCAAAATCACGTCACACGCTGAATCTGACAAGAGAATGAGGTTCCTTGCACCACCAACCTGATCGGCGAGCATAAGGACCGTCTTCATGGTGAACCTTCGGGAGCAGAAGTTAAACAGGTCCTCGAGAGAAGGCCCCAACAAGTCCATCACCAGGACGTTGTAGTCCTTCTCCTGACCGTACCATCTGCAAAACACGCACCACAATGTTGCAAGTCAGCAAGCCTCGACACAAACAATCTATTTTCTGTGAACATTTAGAGACTGACATTGTACGTTTCGCACACACGGAATGGCAGACGCCAACATCCAGCAACTTTATTGTCTCTGCACGCACGCCGACACACGCCCCCCCCACACACACACACGCACAAACACTCATATTAGCGCGCGCATTCGCAACGAGAAACAAGTCGCACTGTGCGCGTGTATTGAAAAATTGCGGAGGCCAATGGGAACAAAAGACAGTACAGAGGAAGAACTGGAACTCAATCCGGACTCCAAGAGCGAATCTCCCAAGATTAAGGGTGATGACCGCGCCACATTTTTTGGTGCGCTCATCAGCATCAGGGTCTTCAATGGAAGGCGACGATGACAAAACTTTGCATCGTCATCACCCCCAGAAAATCACACGCACAACATAAGCTGTGAACAATCGAACATGGGCTCAACTAAGGGTATCTTTCCACAACCTAAGCCAAATCAAACGAGCAAGCTTTGAACAGAAGAAACAAGCGCCAGGGTTTGCAACAATTTGCCTTGTTGCCACGAAAATTCAATGACAACAAGAGTGCACAAGTCATCTTTGACATCCAAGTTTCACTTGAATGATAAGCTCAAGGTTGTGACAAATAAATTGTGTGAACCCCAACCCTCAAAACACACAACAAATACGGTACGCTGGACGTGAGACATCGGGTATGATGCACACAGTTGACAGCCACTTGGCCGTATTTTCACTTCATAAAACAAGACATCAAAGTTCAATGCACACGGCTCCTTACGAGTACACCAGGCGTTAGGAACAGGCATTGTGTTCACAACGTGCATTGTTCCAGCAAACAGGTCAATGGCTGCCTGCTGGAGTGAAAACGATTGCTTTTTCAAGGAGGTGGGGGGGGGGGGGGCAAGCATTAGTTTAATTGCATTGCTCCCCACCCCACAAAACCAATGGTTGGTTTGGGGGTGGTGGTGATGCGTTCCCATTGCTTCGAAAAGTTTACCATTGCTCCCGCCACACCCAAAAAAATAATAAAATCAATGGTTCAATTTGGAGAAAATTAATGTTTGGTTTTCTTGACAAAAAACCAGAGTTTTGATCCTCGGCGCGCAATCACCCCTGATTGCCACCATAAGGCTGTCAGCAGTCATGGGTGGATATGATAACTGCTTGAAACTTGACGATTACCCAGTTGCTTGTTTGCTGGTGCCAACATTTATGATAGTTGTGACGTGAAAAAGTGGGCATCTCAGCTGTACAAACACAACTGCACACACACACACACCCGAGGTACCCATTTTGACTTACAGCATCAGTCGTTTGCTCACCTTATGTGTGGGATTCCTACACCCCCTTGCAAGATTTTGTAGAGTTTACTTTCGTACAACAGCTGTGGATGCCTCGCTTTGTGGGATTCAAGTTTCACGGCCACTTCCTGCAAGTCAAGTTGACTTTGATCAGTTGGAAAAGGGTATGAACATTGCTTGGAGCGCAATTCAGGCGGAACACAACAGTATTTTCATGAGGAAAAGTCGTGACGATTTTCAGCAGTTCAAGTGGGATTTTGCTTGGATACCAGATGATTCAACACAATCCGGATCTCGACAGCTGGAGTTACATTTTTATGGTTTCCTTTGTCGTTCTTTTCTGTTTCAATTGTCCAACGAACAAATCTCCTTCATTTTGAAAACGTTAAAAGCAAATTGGAAGGCCAGAATTTCCCCAATTTCCCGTTTCAAGATAATAATTCGACTCTTCTTTCGCAAAACAAAAACATTCCACATTTCATCACTCACCTCGCCATTTGATATGTTTATTCCCAGGTAGATGTCCCCAAAAGAACCACTGCCTATTTTACGAACCAAGCGATATTTTCCATTGACTAGAAACTCTGTTTTCGACGAGCCTCCCGAAGCCATTTTGGAATAAATGTCAATGGAACGCTGAAGATTATCCTTCGGAAACTACGACGGCGGACATGTTGATTTCCCAGCAAACAAAAGTGTCTCTGGCTCCCGCGTCGTGACGTCACCAAACAGGATCAGGAACAAAAACAATTTCCTAATCTGGACGATAAAACACTCATCTGTGCCTTAAGTACATTCATATTACATAATTACTTTGAAATAACCACAGAATACATCGAATATTAATGATGCATTGTTGTATGTTTTTGTTGGAGTGTGGGTTGCACCCGTTCCCGAGAAGGGAAGCGCGACGAGCCGAAGTTCTCGAGTGCAGCGCCACCACTGTGGGAGTAGTTGGGAGTGCACAGGTAACACGGTTAGGTGTAACCCCTTCGAGCACTTCCAGCTGAGTTCCCATTTGACAACCATGTTCATGGTTCAGAATCTAATGGGCAAATGTTCTCAACATTTATGCTCAACATTTTTGTCGTTGGTGCAATTGACAGACCATCATTTGATTTGAGACACAGCAACAAATTGGAGGTAAAAATACGTGGACAACGGAAGCCTTGTGTCAAATTTGACTGAAGTTTGCAGCAATGTTAGTGCCAGATGGCGAGACGTGTCGTGCCATCTGAACTTCGCTGGTTTCAAATGGAAGACAACCGAGCGTTATCACTTTTGACACAGTTTGTCAGACGGCAGCAGAACGCAACGCACACACATCTGACCAAAAACAAAACTTTACATTTCTGTAACAAATTTATTTCTGCTGTTGTGCCTTTGAACCATTGAACTAGTCAAGGAAAAATTTTCAGCGAAAGAGCGAGATTTTACATTCTTGGTCCAGCTTCATCGCAGAACAACCGATGTCGAGACGGAAGGAACAGTTTAGTTCGAACCACTTTCGCATCTGGACCAAACAGCCGCCGCGTTTGAAGTTTGCTGAGTGCGACCAACAGCAGGGCAAACTCACACTTCAACACTTTGCTTTGTAGCAACAACCACAAAAATGAACGACAACATTTCTGCGTGTCTTTTTCTGCCAAAATCAAAAATGAGTTCAGTGAAAGCCGTGCAACTGAAACTATCGATGAGTGTGTACTGTGGGTACTTCTGAACATAGACTGAAACACAGGCAAGCAGCTGCGATTCGAAATAAATAAAAACAGTTTGTGCTGGCCTCAGACAACACAGGCATTTGATGATGTGAAATATGTACACGGAGCTGGATGATAAAAACAAGAACGAAACAAGAAATGAGTTCCAAGCATTGTTCATCGTGCATATAATGTACACTTGAACTGGCATGACTGGAGCTTTCTTCCACCACGCAACAGCTGCGGACACCTGCAAGTGCCACCAAACTGCACAAACAGGCGACAGAAACCCAAATTCCTTTTTTGGACCGCACATGAACTTTTCTGCTGGCAAAGTTTTTGTGTCCACGCAGATTCTTTCTGTGCCGCTGAAAACACTCAACAGGCATGTAAAAACACGTGCTTTTCAAAACTGAAGGTCTGTGAGTGCCGCGCTCTTCTTTCGTATCTGTTGTTCTCCTTCATAAGTTTTGCAGACTCTTCATTTATTTTTTCGTGAAGAATCATTGACATTCCTGTTTGACGCTTGTCCTGAATGGCGGAAGATCGGATGTGCTGTCCACTCACTTTGACACACCTTGGGCGATCAGTTCATCACAAATAGACGTGAGCTCTGCGGCCTCCCTTGTCTGAAAATGGGAATCACAACAACTGAAGTCAAAATTGTGTCTCGAGAATTGCAACAAATGCGTACACAAAAGTGGACCAGATGGAACGAGCGCTGACAAACGAAACTACTCTGCAATGAAATGAGGAGACCCAGGCTTGCCCGCACGCGGGTGCCTGGCCAGGTCCACCCTGAGATGGCCAGACACCCCCTGAAAATGCCACTCGGAGCCTTGTCGACTGTTTGGCAATTTCAGTTGAGACTTGAAATGGCCAGACTCCCATCACCCGTGTCTTCTGGTTTCGGAGTCTGGCAATTTCATTTCAGGAGCATCACAAATTATGAAATACTTTGAACCTGCACTCACTTTTTGTTCCACGGTCTGCTCCAAACTTGTGATCTTGAGTTCAGATTTCTTCAAAGCAGCCTGCAACTTCGCAATTTCGCCAGCAGTGGACGACTTGATTTTCTCGATTTCATCGTTGGCTCTGAAAATCAACCATTTGAACACTTCAGTTCTTCTTCCAACGGGCCTGTCACGCAACAGCAGTCATTTAAAATTGCCTCAAAATTGAATCAACAAAGCATTGAAGCTGCAGCACATCAATCGACACAAGTTTTCGTCCCAGCAGAACGATGTCAGAGTGTGTTGAAAACAAAGCAATCTTACTTGTGTAACTTTTCTTCAGCTTGTGATTTGAGTGTCTGGTACTTCTGTTCGTAGCCCTTTTGCTTCGCCTGATAATCCTGAATGCATTTCTTCAACGTCTCTTCGTTCTACAAGAGAACAGCACGTACCCATCAGAAATTTTAATGACCCTGTCTCAAACCTGTTTCAAAATCCTCGACATCACCACCTCACTGTTGCTCGAAAAGCCATTTCGATATCATGTGTTTTGTCGCAAACAAGAACACCCCTCGGCGAAGACTTGTGTCGTGTCGTGCCGAAAAGCACACGTACACATATCGAACAACAACTGTCGTTACTGCACTGAGCCCGCAGTCAGAAAAAAGTAACAACTTTTAGGTATGTAGGCAATCTGAATCTGAAAGTTCACTTCTTCAAGGGCGGGGGGGGGGTCTCCAGGCTGTTTCAGTTTTCAGAGGGGATGTGACTCTCGGCCAAGTCGATACCAACCCCCCATTTTCTTTGCAGAGGGCGTCCAGCCTATCTTCCGGAAAAGCACAACACTCACACCGGCGCGTGTAAAGATTTGAAAGTTTTCCGGTGTGTGTGTGTGTGTGTGTGTGTGTGTGTGTGTGTGTGTGTGTTTGTGTGTGTGTGGTGTCTTTCACCAATGTGAAGGTTGAAACACTTGTCCCTGGGTTCCCGTCTGCACCGAACATGAGTGTGAAATTTCTTCGCGCGCCGAAGCCTCACATTAGAATAAGATTGACAAATCCAGTGAGCGGAACAACCCATCAAACGGTCACGTAGAATGGACTCGCCTTTTTGAAATTCTCATTCGTGGACTTGGACTTCTCGTAGCGCCTGTGCAGGTCACTGAAGGCCGCCTCAACGGACTGCAGGTCTTCCTGGGCCTGGTCTCGCTCGCTGATCACCTGCTGCATTTCCTCCTTCGACACCGAAGACGTCTTCTCGTTCTCGGCTACAACACCAAATGCGCAATATGTAGAGCGTCAAGCCGTCAAAACAAACATTTTGCTGACCTTTGTCAAAAGGCTTCCAGAAGAACTGCATGTGAATTCCAAATTTCTGTACCCAAAACGAAACGCGATTGCCCGCGAAGGGCAAGTTTCAGTGGAAGGGGAAACGGAAGCACGCCAAAATCAAGGTTACTCGGTTCAAGGAGGCAGTCCGTAAAGGTCCTGAAATTTATGCTCGTCAATGCAAACTGGTCCTGGTGAAAACAAAGATCATGCACTGCACGTAAGTCAGTATTTCTAATTGTATGGTCAAAGGGTGTTTTCAAAAACGCCCAGTAACTTCGACTGATTTCGCACCACATTGTTTTGTGTACACACAAAAATCACTCTCAAGCTGCGAATACTACCTCGTTCGGAAAACCCAAGCAACCCCAATTCTGCAATGAACCAAGACATCTAACGACACAATGAAGAGTTTGGCGAGACACCGTTGTTCACAGGATCCACCAACAGCAGCGTTTGAATGAAAACCAAAGACACAGCAACTCACCTAAAGTTTGTGTGACCGCTTCTTCATATTCCGCGACTAAATTTCTGAAAGTGCACACACCAATGGGTAAATCATAAACAAAACTCGAGGCGCTTGTGGAGACGCACTGGACCATCAATCGGCGATACCTCCAACAAATGTACATGCCACACATCACGACGACGTACTTCATTTCTTGCTGCGATTTGGTCAGCTTCTCGAGCTCGTCGTCGAGCTGGCGGATGCGCGCCTCCTTCTCGTCGACGCGACTCGACCAAGACTTCTCCTTGTTGAGGAAGCGCGCCTGCGCCTCCAGCTCCCACTCCTTCCGCATTCGGTTCACGTCCGACTGCGAGTACTTCAGCACCTGCGACGAGACACCGCAATCATCAGTGCGAAGAACACGAATGGTACGCATTGACACAGACGCATCCCCCACGAGCACAATCAGAGTGATGAACAAAGTACGATCTTCACAGCGGGGTGTGAGAACGACAACTCGGACTCAACGCTCTCACCACGATCATCAGGATGATGACCAAACAATTTTTGTGTGGACATCACCCCTGATGACCAAGGTGGGGATAAGGACAGGAAAGCTTCATCAACCCCTGATGATCACAGTGCCACCTGTCGCCAGGACACAACACAAGCTGGCTACGCGACGTGACTGTGTAAAAAGCACTTTGACAGCAATATCTTCCGCGCGATACGTGTGAACAGCAACGTCACTCAGTGAATGACACCGTACCGACTGCACTTCACTGCAGCTGTACTGGTGTATTTCTCACCTCGACGACGTCGGCGGACCCGGCTTGAGTCAGCGCCTCGGCCAGGCGCGGCGGCTTCTCCCGCTCCACGGCGCCCCCGCTCCCCTGCAGGACGCCGAGAAAAACAGCAAGAACATTCAATTTACAGAACTCTGCAAACTTCATCCTATATCTCCAAGTTTATCAGCATCCGTTGTTCTATTCATTGGGGTTCTAGCACCCTCTTCACATTGGCACCAAGGGTTCGCAGGTCAGGAAAAACGAACTCGGTCGGTTTCACTTTGTCATGCATTTGAGTTCCTGCACAAGAAACAAACTTTCAAGAACGGAGACGATCCAAACGGGCTCACCACAAAACAAAGCCGGAATGTCAGCTCTCCTTTGAGGTGCGAAATTCAGCGTGCACGAAAGTTCGGCACAAGGTATGAAAGTTGCAATAAAATGAGCTCTGACAAACATAACAACACACAAGTTCGAGACTGCACGGGTCTTGGGGCAAGTACTTGAACACGAAGCTTGATTGCAATGCTCGTCTCCGCAGACTGTCCACTTACAAGATAGGTGCAAGAGGAAGAACATGCTTTCGGGTGTCTATCTCGAGCATGCAACAATTACTCAGTCAAAATCCTGAACCTGCTAGACGGAGAACGGAGAACTTTCAATTGAGAAGCACTTTCAGCAAAGGTTCCGGAACAGAGCAGAAGAACAAATGAACGCGAGACGCACAACACCTTCGACAACATCAAGATATAAAATGCTGCATACACCGGAGCCTTCTGGGTCAATTTGCAGCACCTCTTCGTGGTCAAACTCTAGCGGGCTTTCAGGCCGACCGTTATTTCCCCCGTGTGCCCAGTTGAGACAGTCAAGTGAATCGTGGGAGAACGCGCCCGCGTTTGCTTCTAACTCGTTGTAGCTGTTGATGCTACTGAGCCACGAATTGGACATTGGAGGCGTACAACGCTGTTCCACACTCCGCTCCAAGTCATTTTCCTTCGGGACTGTAGGCTGCCCAGCACAAGGGAGAAGAAAACAGCAGACTGCAGTGAACTGTCTTACAAACGCGCGGCATGTGGATTGCGTTTAACTTTGCTTCAAACAGTGGAACACAGCCATTTGCAAAGCCATGGTGCCAGACATGGAAAGCCAGAGCGAAACGTTCCGATACGCGTCCATTCTTGCTGCACCAGCTTCGACATGACTCTACAGTTCAATGGTTCGCAACACCAAGCTACAAGACCAAAAACTAACTCTTTCTACAGGCGACAAAAAAAGACGACAACTGTCGACTAAGGCCACATTTCAAGACCTTGTCACACACAACTGGTTCGAAGAAAGTCTTGTTTCAGTCTGGCAAATCTGTTTTCAGTCGGACAAAAACCAAGGCTATGGTCTTGAAGTGAGGGCGACATGAGCGCTCCCGATACTGCTCGCGGCGCCACCAGCTACTCACATCGGTTACGGCGTCGGGTGACGCAGTGAGGATGTCGACGGGCGCAGAGTCGCCTGGCAGCAGCTGCCCCTCGAGCGCGCGCACTGCCGGGTGCTTCGCCTTGCCCTTCGTCACAGGTGGAGTACTCATCAACAGCAGGTCATTGCTGCAAAAAGAAACAGCCTGCTTCACTATCCAGTTCCGAAAGCACATTCAAATAGGAGCAGTAAAATCGCAAACCATTGATGCCGCAAACTTGATTTTCAAACACGTACCTTTCCGCTGTCTGAGACAGAGGCCCTGGCTTCGATTTCTGAGCTGAAAGGCCAGAAAAGAACAGGTGACTTGTGAAATTTACCAACGTTTCCACCACACGCACATGTATAACATCAACGGAAGACACCACCTCTGACTTGAGAGTTGAGCGTTTCCACAAGCTGTTCAGTGCTGCTTTGGAAGCAATGAGGACTCTGTCCAATGCACATCACACCAGGAAAAAAGTCGATGCTGTGGACGAACTCACCTGGACTTCCAGTGGCGCCTTTGACTAGAGGATCGAACTTGACGTACAACGATTGCCGAGAAAGCGCAGAAGCCTTAAACTGGAAGCAAATGTAAACATTTGTTGAAAATTGCGAACGTGATGTCAAGGAAAAAATTTGAAAAAAAAAAATTGAAAACGTCCTCTTGTTCGCACTTCCGAACACGTTTCGATTCATGCGTCTCAGATGAAGTGTGATGCATTTCAGTCGAAAACTTCAAAACAGCACACTTACTTCTTCTGAATCGCCACCTGGCCTGTCGAGCATATCCCATGCTGCCGTGTCGTCGAACACTGCAAAACCCAGGAAGAAACATTCTGCACTTTCCAAACACTGAAAATCCCAGCGTTCATGCAAATATCAGCTGCCGTTCCAGTCTCTTGTTTTCCATTAGAAGCACTTGTTGGGAAACATCATCACAAAACCATTTATGTCAACATTTCGGGTACAGTTGGCTCACAACCAAAACCTGAAGTGGAGATCCAGCATCAGCGTCGCTTTCATGTGTCTTTCTGCGGTGTATCATCAAACACTGCGACAGCAGCCCGTGCTTCAGCAGTTTGCCCATAAAACAGTTTGTACGACCAAAATACCAACTCACTTTCACAAACATTCGGCATCCAGAAGCTCTGAAAGCTACACACATGTCAGCAGCTGTGTCCAAAGTCCGCACAAACTGACACAGTCCAGGTAAATTTTCATGTAAATCCTGGGTAACTGACCCTTTTTGACAAAAGTACGTCTTCGGGAGTTGCGACGAAAAGGTGAAGTTGCATGACGGGTGGTTCTAAATCACACAGACACTATTTTCCGTCACACATATTTCAAAATATGCCAGTGCAGGATCGACGGCAGCGTAACTGGAATCTCTTATTCACTGCTGCAGTCTGATAACGCGCAATTCCGTGCACACACTGTTCAATACATCAATACACACACATGCACACGCGTTGTCATAATACATCATCCTCAAATCGCAGGAAGAACACAGGAAGCACGTCCAGACCTGTTCGCGTTGCATGGCTGACATGCATCTGTTCCCGCAACGACAAGTCCCCAACGGACACAGCTTTTGATACAATACCTTTTCCGGAGACTCTCACCAACTCATTTGCGAAAAATTAGGCGACCTAAGAGCGGTATGTCCCGACTTGCTGCGCTGTCAGCGGATCAATATCGCCCCGAACAGCTGCGCGCAGCTTCAGCGACGGCTGACTGCTTCCGCTACAAGCTGCGTTTGCCAGGAATGGGAGGCGCGGAATTCAATTCGACCTTTCTCAACAAATCAGAGCACAGTCTTCTGCGACGTTCAAAATGAAAGGAAAGCACGAAAAGACTGATTCGACTGACCAGTATTTTTTGGTTGCTTTCCAAAGGAACCAAACTGCAGAGTTCAAGAAATCAACCAAACGAAAGCCTCAGTCAACTGTTGAAGAGGCCATTCTCAAATGAATGTTCATCTTCAGGGTGCGGTACATTGTGCCCCAACTGGAGATAACGACTTGAACCAGAGCCCGAGTGAACATTTTGGACGATCCGTTTACTTTCTGAATCAACGCTGAGGGGGTGGTGGTGATGTGTTCTGCAGTGGGGAAAGAACTTTTGCCACAATAAAACACATTTGGGGCTCATTTCTTTGGGGGAGGGGTCAACTTTCTACAAACAAAAAGACAGTCCCTTTGCGGTGCAAAATTCCAAATCCACAACTGTGTGTTGAAGCGGAGCCAGGAGTCTGGTCATGTTGAGCACAGAAATTCGGACAAATTCATTTTAAATTTCAGTCCAACTAACCTCAACCAATTCACATGTGCTGAAACGTGCATTGAAAACGAAACGTTCAGTTTTGCCCTTTGAGATTCCCCCCTTCCGGACATTGTTTGGCTGCAATGGCAATGGCTCTCGGCCTTTCCGCCTGGAGGCCAGTTTGCAGGCGTGTGATACGCTGGCCCAAACGCATTTGTGGTACAACTAACGCGTGTGTGACAACACAAACAACTTCCTGTGCAGAAAGTCTTGAACTTAATAATTGAATGAGGGCTACACCCCAAACACTCAACTGTGTCGGAATTTGCTGTCACATTGGGGACTTTATGCACGGCGTTTGAGGCGCACGTCCTGTCAACGCCAACGTTGAAAAGAGCACACAAATTGATGACGTTATGCATAGTTTCCATGGCACTGGCTAATCACCACTCTCCACCTGATGCGACGAGTGGCGCGACGTTTGACACAAACGCCGATGCATAAAGTCCCTATTCAGTTATCGTTGCTGTCAAAAAGATACCCGATGAATTTTTGGTCTTTTCCAAGCCGCAGGTGGCATTGAGATTCCAGCCAAAAGAACATCTACCGGCAGAGAAAAGCGTCATGCCGAACTGCTTTTGGCAAGCAAATCACAAATCCAAGAGAGTCACCACTGACTGGGCAGCCTGACCACCCTGCAGCACAAGCTATGTCCGTGAGAACTTTTAGCAAGAGGGAATCGGAAGCCATGTGACTGTTTTCAAGATGAACATTGTCTTTCCAGACAATTAAGAAATACAGTTTGTTGGGAGGCGAGTGTGAATCAACCACATGTTTTCAGTGGGTGGACCCCCTCCCTTCAAAATGTTCAGAATCTCGTTTTTCAGGTTTACTTTGGTGAATTTTCAGGACAAGTGTCCAGCGGGGAGAGGGACGTGGTTCTTCTGTCCACGAGTGACTGCCCCAACAAGGTGTGATCACAAATCCAGCTTTTGGCTCGTAATTCCATGTGCCGGTGCTGAAGCAAGTCGATATTTTGAGTGTTCAGTTCAGAACTGTTCTGCAAAGGTCTGGTCCTGGGGAACGGGCGATGCAGTGTGCGCAGTGAGCAATTGTTGTTCCCCAGAGCCCGACTTCCAGCGCTCTCCGTCTACTGAAGGACTGACGCCAACGGACAAATCCGCACACGTTTTTATGGCTCAAAGGCCCAAAACTCTGTTGTCATTCGTGTCACCTCATTGTCCATCTGCCTTTTCGTCAAGTAGTCTCCCCAAAACAGACAGCAACTCTTGCCAGTGAAAACTAGCATGCCGACTGCAGGAACACTCGACGGAGTGTGACAGCACCATCATGTTTGACGTGTCATGTAGGGTGCATTTCAAATGTTGAGTCACCCAGGGAGCGGATATCCAACATTGATTCAAAGATTTTTCTGATGTTGAGTGACCCCGGGGGTGTCACAGAACACAATTTTGGATGTCACCAGACATCACATTTTTCAAATGTTGGGTGTCCCCCCCCCCCGCCACAAGTCACTCAGCATTGAAAAATTTAGACGTCACCTGGCATCGCATGGAAAAAATTTGGGTATTCTCTGACATCACATTTTCAAATATTGGGTGACCCCCCCCCCCCTGTCGTGTGACATTTCGTGGGTGGGGCGATGGTGTGGCTGGTGCCACTCGTCATTGAAAGCTGAGGCGATTGCACCAGAGCAATACATTGCGGCTCCACCGAGTGAAAAAAGATATCCTACCTTCTTTGGCAGGTCGGAATGCATCATCGTCGACGGCGAATGGGTCCTCCGCCATCGGCTCAGGATCCAACTCGACCTCGGCACTTGACAGTGGCGTCTCGTTGCTGGCTTCCGTGGTCGCAGTCGGCGCTTCGGTCGCCACCGGCGCCTTCGGCTCTGGCATGAAGATCTGAATGTCGTCAACGGCATCCTGCTCGCGTGAAAGAATACACACACACGCTGTCACTTGTCTTCAAGACGGTGCACAACATTTCCATTTCGTTTTTCACTGTTCCCACAAAAGCACGATACGACACGGAATGATATTCGTCCTCGAAGAGCGTGTTTTCGTTGACATCTTCTTGTCATGTACCCACCTGGGTGGCAGTGGGAGGCGGCTTCTTTGCGATTCTCTTCTTTGTCACTCCCTTCCTCGGATGGGATTTCCTGTGCAACATCAAATAAATGAATGTTCGTGAACTTGGAAGAAAGGAAACAGAAATATACATTCCGACAAAAAACAAGTGCATGGGCTGTTAAACTCGTGGCTCCGGCAGCACGGCCCCGGATCTCACTCATCAAAATTCGATGTCCACAATATCTGCACAGTCGACGCGCAGACTAAATTCCATTGTTTGTAAACACGCAAATTTGAAGAAACTTACTTCGTGGGCTGCTGCTTTGGCGTTTTCGCAATTTCATTTTTGTTCTCGTCGTTCTGCGGCGGCACAGCTTCTCCCGCTGCAGCTGCGTTGTCGTTCTGCCACAAAAAGAGCACCACATCATCAACTCCATGTGGGGAAAACCTTCCCTCCTTTTTCCTTTCTCCCACAGTGCCACATCTGTCACTTCATTGTTTTTTTTCAACATTGACGGAAAACAGATCAGTGTGGTAATTCTCACCAAGATTTTCGGAGAAGATGGTGGGGAGTTCGCGAGAGTTTTCTTCGGCTTGAACGGATCATCCTCAGCCTGTCCGTTCGCCAAGCCCGAGGTTTGCTGAGGTTTCGGAAGCGGCGAGTCCTCACTCACCATCTGCAAGCAACCTCTCCAGTGAATTTTTGTCTTGGTGAAAACAGTTGTTTCCTGTGGAACATGAGATTAATATGGACTGCGACACAAAAGCCGTCACTCACCTTTGAGCGAGTTTGGAACGGGTTGATGTTTTCGTCCAAATTGTCAAAATCGATGTTATAGCTGCCTTTCGACACAGGCAGCGGGCTCTGAGGTTCTTCCATCTTTTCTTCTTTGACAGGTTCTGCTGGAGGTACCTGCAACCCGTATGTTTTTGTGCCATCTTTCGAAGTGAATCGGAAATTTCTCCAGGTCTCACTGAATGGCTTGACTCGAGAAAATGAGCTCCGCAAGCTTCGTGACAAATCTTCAAGCGAAGACGTTGGAGTGCAAAGGCAAAGTCTCCCCACGCGGTGTTCGATTTTGACCACGTTCACCAACTTTTTCTGCGGGGTGGGGCATGGGGAAGGACCCCTTTACCCCCTGGTTGTCTTGACACAACCGACTCGGATCTGATATGCATCATACAAGTCCTCACATTTTCACAGCGATGGGAACAGGACAGATGCACACAAGCTGAAAAAGGTGTAATTCGCACCTCGATTTCTTCTACTGCATCATGAAAGCTGTCGTCCAGTTCCTCGTCTCTTTTCTGTGGGCTCTTCTTCGGTGACGCCTTTTTCGGTGTAGTTTTCTTTGGCGTGGATTTCCTTGGAGTGGCTTTCTTGGGAGTAGGTTGTTTGTGAGCGACTGGCTTCTCTGGAGAGGGTTGTGCTGGTGAAGCAGGCTTCTTCACAGGCAAGTCAGTGTCGTTATCAACTCGAGATTTCGTCCCAAAAGGGTTGAAAGAGTCCAGGTCTATCGCGTCAAAGTCTATGTTGTAACTGCCCTTGGGCACCAGAGGCGGGGAGTCCGGAGCAGCCTCAGCGTTCGTCTCTTCGACAGGTGGGAATGGCTCAGTCTGTGGCTGATCGGGCCCCACTGGTTCAGTCTGTTCTGACTTCACGGACTCCGCAGGCGCAGTTGGGTTGTCGCTCTCTGCGGATACTACAGATTCTGCAGTCACTGCAGGCTTCTTACTCGTTGGAGTGGCTTTTGCGGGGGAAGATTTTTTTGGCGACGGTTTCTTGGGACTTGCAACTTTTGCTGGCGTGGTTTGGAGTGGGTGTTTCGCTGCGGCGGCCGTAACGCCAGTGGAGATTCCTCCCGGTCCAACCTCAGATTTGTTTCCAAACGGATTGAAATTCTCCAGATCGATGGAATCGAAGTCGATGTTGTAACTGCCCCTGGGCAGCAGAGGCGAACTGTCTGGAGACACCTCTGAGCCTGGTTCTGTTGCGACTGGTTGGTTATCCACCAGTTCCTCTGAACCAGCTACAGTGCTCACAGCAGTTCTGGCTTCGTCCACAATCTGCACGGCTGCTTCCACCTGTGCTGATGCTTCTGGTTCTGAAACAGGCTGTGGAGGTTCAGCCAATTCAGTCACTGAATCGTCAACTTTGAGACTCCCTGACGTTTCCAGCTGATTCTGCACAGAAATGGCAATACCGGGTTCTCCAGTCACCTGTTCCACAGATTCCTCGAGGATATCCTGTGCAGCAAACAAGCTTTCTGGCTCCTCCGGTGATGGACTACCAACACTAGCAGTTGCGGGGTGGGTGGGCTTGATATTGAATTCAATTTCTGAATCTTCCGCACTCACATCAGGCACATCCTGCGGAATTTCGCTGATTACTGAATCAACAGGCACTTGGTCTGAGACCACTTCAGTGTTCTCGTCACACGGTACGTCCAGAAGCGGATCCGAGAGCGTTTGACTGTCCAGCTCAGTCGCACCCTCAACATCAGCAAAAGCAGATTCTACTGGAGCCGGAGCCGAAGCAGGGAGTTTGACCGGTGTTTGCAGAGTGACCGCACCCAGCAATGTGCTCAGCTCGTCCACGTCCGCTGCTGCACTGACGGGCCCCGTCGAAGCATCCGCGCTCACTGCCAACACAAGTGCCCGAAGCATGATAGCAACTCAAAAAGCACGTGAAGCGATAGCCCCTTTGACACCCAGCCAGCTGCACCAGACAAGTCCAAAGTAACTTTTGTTTCAGACTTTCTTCAGGTGTGTCCAGGTACCAACACTAGATCCATCTAAAATGTCAAATACTCACCTTCACTGGGAGCGGCGACAGGAGGTGGAACTTGAGTGACTGGGTCCAACAAAGGCTGTTGCTCTTCATTACTGTTTGGAATGAAAAAGTGCATTCAGCTGTAATTTTATACACATTTTGTTGCTTTACAACCTACCATGGGTGACGTTTTATCACTTACCCCCTTGCCTTGAACTTTCTGTGAAAACAAATAAACTGAAGGCACTTGGATATCATAACGCGCAGAATCGCCACACAACCGTGTGTCTCGCCCCACATCCCAAATGGGGAGAAGTTTCGCAGTTTCTGAATCGATGGCATTCAAGCCGTTTCTGTCATTTCGGTTACAAAATGTGTGGCAACGAAGACTGTACATCATCCACGCACAAAACACAATCCTTTTCACCAAATCAATGAAGGCTGGCGTGAATGCGACTTCACCACGTGTTCAGAAAATCAGCTCGACCTCAATTTTAGCGACCATTTGTTTTTCCACGTGTGTCGCACAAGTGCACAATTCAATGCAACACGTACTGAACTTCAGTTGTTGGCGCCAGTGGGTCGTTTTCAGCGACTTCTGCGACTGGCTCGAACTTCTCGACAGTCAAGATCTTCCCGTCTGCACTTCTGGCTGGAGTCTGGAACGTGACCTGGAAGCAAAGCACGAGACATCATCTCACACATCAGGAGAGACATCAAAACGTATCAACGGAACGAGTTGAATTGTGGCCTCGATGCGATACAACTTGGAAGCTCAAAACTTATTTGTCTCCAGGCAACAGAAATACAACCTCAACGACTCAACCTCTTAACAAAACGTACCGACTTTCGATGTTTTGAGCTTGTGTTCATTCCTACAAGATATTTCACCGAAGTCTAAATCACACGACAACCCACCGCAAGTCCAGGGTGTGCGGGTGTGGATCGAATGCCCAACAACAAAATTGCATTACAACTTCCTTTCTGTGTCATTTGAACCATCTTGTTCGAAACTTTTCATCACCGCAACTCGTGAAGCTTCGGAACCAGGTCGCTGACCAGCAACACGCATTTCTGGCAAGGACTGCACCCTCCATCAGGAGGTTGCTTGTCCCATTTTTGCGCAGAATGCGCTTTTAGATCCCCGAGAAACTCTCACATTCAGGCTTGACTGATTTCCCTTCTCTCGTTCTGTTGCGGCGTGCAACAATCTGCGAGTGTTGAAATCGCGTGACCGAGCAATGGTAAAAAACCTTTTCTTGACTGAGTGAGCTGCGCTCGTACCTGACGGTCACACCAAAGTAGATCTACCGTAAACGAGGCAAAATCCAGCAACACCACCTCACGGTTGAGCAACAGCCATTGCCCTTCTAAACGTGCACCGTCAAGTTTGGGAATTCTTTAGCCGCAGCTTATCCAATAACAATATCTAACTTCAAGTTAGAGAAGGTCCTGCTTTCGCTATTATCGCTCGAGAAAACTTCAATTGGAGCAGCACAACAGCAAAGTAGGGCAGACAAATAAACACCACATCCTGCCTGCTTGCATGTGCACATGTGCTTTTTGCAAAGCTTTGTGGTGGCCAGTGAGTGCGGAACCCACGCATTTTTGTTGCCACGCAGGTGATCCCGAGGCAACAAAATGAATGCTTTGAAGTTACGACACCGAGCTGAAAATCCAGCGAATCTCAACACAAGTTTTCCGATTGAACAAAAGCAAAGCAATGCACGATTGGATGAACCAGCATCAGATTGTCATGTGCGAACAAAACGAATACTCGTACAAACGTTGTACTCATTTTCACACACCCGCACTGACACTGACCGCACTGTCGGCAGCAGGAACGGGGCTGTGTTCCACAGGCTTTGTCTCCACAATATCAGCTTCTTGCGACTCCTCTGCCTTTTCGTCTTGAGCCTTCCTCCCACTGTCCATGGTGACACCGGACGTCTCCTGGGCTTCAGTCACGCCCACTCCGGTCTCTTCAGCATCACTGGTCGGTCGAACAATAAAAGTTTCACTGGTGTCAATTTCAGTGCCACTTTTAGCAAGCGAGTCATCGTGTCGCACTAAATTGACATTTTCGTCGTTTGCGGGTTGCATGATGTCATTTTCTCCTGGTTCTTTGTCAACCTTCTGCTGACCACTGTTTGTCAGGACTTCGGCGGAGTTCGGACCGTCAGGTGGAAGAGCAATCGTTTTCTCCTCTTTCACAGCTGTTTCCTCAACTGCACCTTCGGGTTGATCCTTCGCGCGAGGACTTGCATCGTACTCTGCACTTTCTGAACGCTCCAGCTCTTCGCTGCAGGCCGCATTCACTTGAGCAGGACCAGCTGGCGAACAGCTGTGATCCTTGTTTCCAGTTTGTTGATCTTCACTGGTGGCCTGTGTGTCGGGTGCACCATGTGCCCCAGATCTGGGCAGTCCCTCTGAGTTGCTGGCACCCAACTTGTGGATATTGCTCGCTTTGTGGCATTTGTCTTTGTCAGCGCTCGACTCGGCTAATGGTGCTTCCGCGTTGGCCTCAACAGTTGTGAGATCTGCGTTGTTATGAGCTCCAATTACACCACTTTGTGCTATGTCACTGAGAACAGGTGGTTCACTGTGTTCAGTATTTCCTTTCAGGTGTGTTTTTGGAAAGCTACCAGCAGTATGATTGTTGTTGCAAACACTGTCTTGGCTCTCGGTCGCGCTGCCTGATGCCTTTGGCGTCGTGTTTTCCTTTCCCTGTCCAACTTGGCTTCGGCTTTGAAATGGATTGAAATTGGGGTCATCCAATTTGTCAAGAAAGTCCATGTTGTACGAGCCTTTGGGCACACGAACCTCTTCGTCGCCTTCAAAATTGAGAGTGTTGTCCGTTTCGGCCATGTTGGCCTTGTTAGCAGCCGGGTGTTCAGTTGGAGTGTCAACACCAGAGACCTGATAGTCAGTGACGAGTGAACTGCTCGTTGTTGCACCTCCGTCTCTGTCGACCTCGTGGCTTCCGGCCGACCTTTCCTCTTCACTGACTGCGGCCGATGGTGGACCGTCTTGAGTTTGATTGACACGCATTCCTTCCACGCTCACTACATCCGCATCCTTTCCTTCATCATCGTGCTGTGAATGCTGCGCAGAATCTAAATCTGAAGTGGCAGGTGAGGAGGGAAGATGATGTAAACGAGTACCCGGCTGCCCCGCAGAATCACCGCTGCTCATCCCACTCGAAGATTCAGGTGCGTGCGGCGGTGGCTGCGCATCGCGAGAAAGTTCAGCAACTGAGTCAGCGTTGGCATTCTGTGAACTGTCTGACGGTACGTCAGCCTCGACACGCGCACTGTGCGTCTCGGGCTGTGCAGGTGAAACTTCCAATGCCCGTTGCATCTTGTTCTCCTGGTCGTGTTCAGGTTCTGAGTGTTGACCACCGAGATCCGGTTTCTGATCCGGAATCATGAGATTTGCCGCTGGTAATGAGTCTACCTGTGAAGAATTCCGCGCGAGATCGTCCGACGGCTGCGGTTTGTCTGCTGCAGGCAAAACTCGAGAGGAAACATTTTCAGCACATGTTGCTCCGACGTCTGACTGGTCTCGTTCTATTTGCAGATGGCTAAACTTTTCAGTGTTTGTAATGCTAGGCGAGGTTTCTCTTGAACTTTCGTCAGTATTTATTTGTGTCGAAGGTGTCATGTTCTCACCAAAGACTGAAGCATCAGCGTCAAGTGTGACGTTTGAAAGCCCGGTGTCTTCAGTGGCATCAAAGAAACTGTCCTCCTCAAGAACATCTGGTGTCGTTCCGCGCTCGTCCTTGTTCATTTTGCCGTTAAAATCACCCTGTTGCACACCAGTATCTGCCTCACCATCAACAGTTTGAGTTGATGGATTCAAATCCACAGGCATTGGCAGTGACCCATTTGTATTTGCCCCGTGTTCATTTACAATAACGTTCGCATCCATGTCTTGAGCAATGTGACTGGCAGAATCACTCTGTTCTTCAGCCTTCGAGGTGACGATTCCCGAGAGCGTTTGTCGCAGAGATCCAAACAGACCCACTTTTCCTGACGGAGAATCCTGTTTACTTGCAGTGCTCAACTCATCACCGTCAGTCCGATCCACAACACACGCCGGACTTGCAGTTGCGCAGCCCTCTGCGCTCTGCTCAGATTCGCCCCCGCTCCGCCCGTCGCCCGCTGCGCTACGACCGTCACCTTGCTCGTGTTGAGTACTCGCAGGTTGAGCCCTCTGATCACCACCAGCTCCTTCAGCTGCCGGGTCTTTTTCACCACCGAATCCACTCTCCTCCTCCTCCTTTGAAGCCTCGCCGCCCATGATTTCCGTTGTCAAAACAAATGTGTGAGAACTCTGGCGCTGGTTGAGATACCTTTTGGCCTTTCAGTTGAAAATATTCGAACTTTGCCTTCTCAGTGAAACATGCAGTGGTACACTAAATGCACCTGTTCCAAGGATGTGAATGTGTACCTTTGTAATGCGCAATATTTTTGTTCCAGTCATATTTTTGGCAAACATTCGTGGCGCGCAGCCATGCATCTCTTTCCACGTGAACCCCACTGAACCCCACGACAAACTCGTACACATCGGGTCCTCAACATTCCATGCTCAGGAGGGGTCACAAAAAGGATTCCGTCTCGCATGACAATGTTTCTCCTGTCAACACACTTAAAATTAAAATTTTCTTCATGCGGAACTTCAATCTCTGGAAGGTCTTGTAACAAATACGGCAGTTTGAGGAAATCATAGTCTATTGCTCTTCTCCTCTGGAAACGGAGAAAATCTCTCGACATTTGACCAGGCGAAAATTGTTTCTCGACAAGTGACCAGAAGAGAGGATATTTCGCAACAATTGTGCCATGTCGTGCGCAATTTTGGTGTCAACCGGCGTGTGAGTTTTTTTTTTCCAAAACGGCAAATGTATATATCTTAAGGCAAAACCACACTGGAACCCATTTCTCAACTCAAAACACTCAGGGTTGGAATCATTTCTCCAGGTGTTTGGTCAAACGAGCTTGACCCAAAAGGCCCCTGGACCTCCCAGTGAATTGATCATTTGGGTTGCTCATTCACACGGGTCCTCTTTTGACCCAACAAGTCCACCCTCTCACACAAGCAACATGAAAAAAGGTTTTGTTTTTGCAAAGAGAAAGGCCATTGATAAAATTTTAGTTCTGGCCACAAACCCAAAAATTCCCACACAAATGACCATTTTGCCTCATCCAATCTGCAACATTTAAACACCACAATGATAATCTCCGTACATACTTTGTCATTTTGACACAGAATAAGCCATTAAACATTCCAAACAAGTGTAAAAAGGTTATGTTGTTACCCCATCTTTCAACATTTCAACATTTGACCCCTACCTCACCTCACATGATATGGTCAGCACACTTTTCTCTCCAAACCCCCTACAATCAAACCATTAATTTCAGCAACCTAACAACCAGCAGAAATTTAATGATTGAAACAAAATGTTCACTTTGCATGAAAGCCCAACATGATGAAAATCATCAAGAAAATACCCTTTTACCCCAAAAATACAAGATGACCCCAATATCTGCCAATATTTAGCAAAAAAAAGAAAATAGTTCCCTTTTGCAATTTGCAACAAAAGTCCCAAAAAGGCACATCTATTGAAAAAGGAAAAAGAAAACTTTCAATATACCTGTAAAATCCTGCATATAAGACCCCCTTTTGATGCTCAAAAATTTATGCTGAAAAGGGGGGGGGGGTCTTGAGGATTTGACTTTTGATATCAAAATTGAGAGTCAAGGGTAGAAATAAGTGAGTGAATCATCAAAAGAAAGTAAGATGAGTCAAAGGGGTATTAAATTTAGTTAAAATAAGGAAATAAAATAAAGGAATGTAAAAGAAGTGTAAATTCATAACTTTTACAAGAAGAATTCATACTATTATTACCTTGGGATGGGAAAATATTTGGAGAAAGTAATTTTAGAAAGTAATTTCTTAGGTTTTGGTTGTAAAAAAAATATTAAAATTTGCATGTACAAATAATTTTCCAGAAAATGTCAGAAATGGCTTTGTACTGATTTTGTGGCTGAAAAAAGAGGGGTGGTCTGATACACGAAGGGGTCTAATACGCGGGATTTTACGGTACGTGCATTTCCAATGTGAACAAATAATTGGACATAAGTTGTAAACTTTTTATCAAAATGTGTCAGTTTTCTCCTCCAAAAGACGGTTGTTTGCTGAAAAATTGTCTCCAATGAAGTGTCAACGCGTTGGGTCAAAAGTAAGGCAACAGGACCGATGGTCTCATGTCAAAATGGATTTTGAATGAAGGAAGCAAGCCCTGATGCACCTCACCGCAAAACGCACACAAGTCTGCAAAGTGAAAAACATACCCTCTTGTCAAATTCCTGAAGCATTTGGGTTCGAAATTCTGCGTTGTATTCAATGGACTCGTAAGTTGTAGGCTTTTGACAGGCTTCCCCGTGGAACGAGTCTCCTGCCGAAGGAAACCCTGGTGTCACAGCCGTTCCTGGCGCAGGAGACTTGGGAAGGGAGCGCTCGTCCAGGTGAGCGGACAGCTCAGACGCACTGGCGCCAAACATGGAAAGCTGGTCCTTCATTTCTGCAGCAGAATTCATAGCGAGAGTCGTCACGTGTTCTGTCTCTTCAGCGACACCAGACTTGTGCCCGTGATCGTCTCGTTCTGCGAGACCAATTCCCTGGGACAATGCATGTGGAATATTCCCCACCTCTGCGGTGTCGCCAAGCATCTTTGTTCCTTCGTTTGATGCAGCTAAACCCTCCACTTTTGTGTTTTTTGCAACCTTTGCAACGTCAGAAAACTTCTGATCCAAATTCGACTGAACAGCTTTGATCTGTCCGCAGCTATTCACCGACGCCTCTTCAGAAGGATTCCAACACCCGAAACTACAGTCTTTGTTGAATGATTCCGAACCCAGATTGGTGTTGGCAGTGTTCTGTGTACTGGAAGCCACGGCTGGAGTTTGAGTTTTCGCGCCTTTCTTCGCTGCTGCAGCTCCACCCTGCGAGGCTTCACCGTCCTTGGACTCCTCCTGGCCCATTGTTTAAATGTCGAATCAACAATCTGATGTCTCTCCGTTCATATCATGCCAGGATGCAGATAGAATGGTGCACCGAAGTCAATGGTACGAACAAAAACCTTGTGGTTGCACTCCCGAAGTTGGCACCGAATCCTGCCCGTATCCACTCAGCAACTGGTAAAAGTCAGCCAGCAGATGGGAGCGAACTCCTGCTGTAGCTCCGAGGTGTACGATTTACCACGTACAGGATACTGCACTGTGATGCCGTTGGTCCATCAAGGAAAAAAAACGGTGTTTACAGACGCAGTTGCTGTTTAGAAATTGAGCGATGCTGCAGACAAGGTTGGGAGCGACTGGTTCAAGCGTATTTCTGGAAAGCAGATCCGTCATATCTGCTGATCAAATACACAACGAGAACTTTCATTCTGCTGCGTAAATCAGACACCTGTCTTGTTCTGATGCACAAAAGTACCAATTTTTCAGTATTTCGCTGCAAAGGCCATGCTGTGCTGGCTTGACGGTGACTGGGTCGCACAGTTTTAATCAACGCACGACACTTTTGAAACCAAAACGAGTGGTTTCGTAACCATGTCATCGCTATCGACATGACCTGCCTTTTGTTTTGCTTGACCACGTACACGTACTGTGTTCTAGAGACAGGAAGCATTCCTCACGCATCCTGTGAACTATCGGTCGATCCTCTGCGAGCAGATTCGCCGGAAGCTTGCGCTCGGGAAATCGCCGTAAGCGACCAACAAAAGACGCAGGATCTACCAAAAGTACCAGAAGTGCACTCTGCACTTACGCACCATGCATTTCTGCCATCAAAACAAGGCACTCAACAAAAGTTTGCACAGTTTATTTTCGGGTTCATTTTACAATGGTGCACCTCAAAATTACTGGAAGTTTGTACACTCGGAACCCCTCCCCTTCCCCCCCCCCCGCCACCGACAATTCAGTACCGCTGCCCCTGGTCAGCCGAACAGCATCAATCCCTCAGCGAAAAACAAACGCGCTTTTGTGCATAGATTCTGCACCAACGAGCAGTCATTTAAGATCTGGAAGACTTCAATGTTGAGACGTCCTTGCGATCACACGCACGCACGCACGCATACACACACGCGCATTTCTTTGTTACAAATATTCAAGCGTGAGCTCTCCGCAAAATGAAGAAATAAAAAACCGTGCCTGTCAGCGTAACGCAAGAAACTCTTCAATTTATCGAGCCGTGAACGTCAAAATGTCGAAAATGCTAAATGCCACGCTCACACTGATAAACCAACAGCACGGGGTCTTTCCAAAGATGTCAATCAACAACTTTGTAATGCAAGTGTTGTCTTCAAACCAGCTCAAAACTCTGGACAAAGATCTGCTGCAAACATGCTCGCCACGTGCACCGAATAAAGCACTCTTTCCGATGTTTCAAATCAGCCACATCTGCTCACACGTATTCCTTTCTGAAGTATCTTTCAGCTCCATCTCGTTCTTGTGCTGCTTCTGACGAATTCATTGAAAGAAAGAGAAAACAAGGCACTGGCGAAAGTCAAGAGCTTGAGATTCTTGGCATTGAAACGTTCACCTTTTCCCTGAAAACTTGCGCTCATCGACAGGCCCTCTTGTGTCAGTAGAAATCACAGATACGGTGTCAATTGCGATGCGTGGCGCCCTCTGGGCGTGGGCGGCTGTAGATGATCCTGACGGGCCCGGCGGCGCGCGCCGCGGCGCCCAGCTCGTCGTCCTCGTCACTGTAGAGCGAATCGGAGTCGGAGTCGTACTCGGCATCGTCCCACTCGTCGCTGTAGGCGTCATCGAAGCGCGCGGCGTCCAGATCGTCCACGGAGTCGTCCTCCCACTGAACGCGCGACGGACTCGTGTCACTCGAACCGGACGACGAGATGAGGACAGAGTCGAACGTGTCCGTCGCGACGTCGCACACGTCGGGACACTGCACCGCCGCGACGCACGGCGTCAGGGTCTCCCGGTCCACCATCTTGGCGCGCTTGCGCCGCCGTGTCACGAAGTACGCCTCGCCGACGCGGTGACCTGTGTTCTCCAGCTTCGCGCGCAGATAATCGTCGGACGGCTTCTCCACAACCTCGCCATGGTCCACATCGTCCACCACACACTTCTTGGTCTTTTCGTTTTCAGAATCACTTGCTTTTCCCGAGCTCGGCTGCTCCACATTGTCTTCAATTCTTTCCTTTGTGCCCTTTGCTTTCGGTTTATCACAGAAATCTTCGGGCAGGTCCGCGTCGTTGACGTGGTCACGCCTCCTCATGGTGCCCGTTCGCCCCTCGCTGTCCTCACTGAAGTCACTGTCACTCCCCTGTACGCTCGACACTTCGTCAGATTCGTCGCACTCGCTACTGTCCGTCGAGTTGAACCGTCCAAGAGCCTTTGTTCTCGGCTGTATGACGCCGTTGTAATCATCAGCCATATTTCTCACCACAATATCATCAAGGTTCATGTCAGAGTGTTCGCCCTCGCTGCTGTGGATCAACCTGCCGATGCTGCTGCTGTCGGATTCGGCGCCTCTGCCTCCGAGATGGTCATCTACCGCCAGATAGCCCGATCCACCCACATTCGCATCAGTCAGGTTCAACTGCGTTTGTGAATTTTCGACGAGCGAGTCCTTGTCAGAGATTTCAGTGGTGATCGCAATTTGCGGAAGAGTATTTTTAGACGCAGTATCTACGCTGGTACTAACCACAGTGATCTGGTCTACAGCGAAGCAAACATTAGCTGGATCATACCCACCGCCTGAGCTTGGAGCAATCACTGCTGAATGAGTGGTTTCCCGTTCTGAAGGCTTTGATAAAGCTATGGGATCCACAGTTCCTGCAGCACTGCCAGTCACATGTTGCTCCATCGTTTGGTCGTTTGGACCGTGTTTATCGAGATGCTTTCCACCTGAAATATACGTGCTTTCGGCCTCCTGCCTGCCAGACTGTGCATCAGCACGGGCTTTGCACGAAATAGGCTCCACATGTTCCACCAGCTCACCTTCCCCCGTTCTCCACGGTTCGGCTACAACGTTCAAATTGCCCTCTGCGGTTGATGCACCGTTGTCTTTCGCCACCCCAGATCCTGCCTCGATATTCAGCTCCATTTCGTCATTACTTGCTTCATTAGTCCTTTCAATGCCGGGTATGTCTTGCATCTGAGCGGAATGCGCGCCTCTATCTTCACCGGAAGTACAAACAGCTTCGCTCGGTTTCTCTGCATCACCCTCACGACCCGTAACTTTGACTCCTGCACTGCCTCCCGGCGCCCCCACTGACGATAAGCCTCTGTCAATACAAATATTTACTGCCGTTTCGTCCTGGTGATGGGTTGATACAGCAGCTTCAGCACCGGAGGAGGCCGGGGCCGTGGCTCGCGGCGGATCCGACATCTGCAGGACCCGACCATCGCTGACGCTCGTCATCGGATTCGTGGTGTTGACGGTGCCCGAGGTGCGCGTGACGGCGACGCAGGTCGCGCTCACGTACTCGTTCACTTCCGGTAGCGGCAGCGCACTGCCTGCCGGGATGTCGATCGTAAATGTCACCTCTTCCTCGGTGATTATTTTCGTCTCATCAGTCGGGTCAGCGGGCGGCAATGCATCATGCGGCGAGCCTGCAGGCTGCTCAATGGATACCTTTATTTTTGGTACGAGCCCGTCCGCCTTGACTGCGTGCAACACTTCGTCTGTTGGCTCGGATATGAGCGCACGTTCTGTGCTGGGTTCGGCCTGCGAACTGCTACTTCTTGGCGAAGCTTCACAATTTTCTACACTTCCCACGTCGTTTTCAATTTTCTCGTCCAGTTCCAGCGAGGAGCAAGATGAACTGCTTGCGATGAACTCACTCACATCTTTCACGCTGATCATTTCGTCAAAAATCTTTGGTTTCGACCCCCAACTTTGATCTGACGCTTGGGAAGGACTTGGATATGTATCATTGTCGAGGGCAATAGAATATTCTGTCTCATTGATGTCTGCGCCAAGTACTTGCGTTTTCCTACATTCCGCAATGTTTACCGTCTGCTTATCAACAGATTCCTGTTGTTTATGCTCTTGTTTGTGGTTTCTTATAGAGTCCCGATCGGCCTCTTTGGTTTCATTCTTGACTTCAATCGCCGCAGTCTCATCAGCTTTCTTGATATGTGCAGATAAGTGTGGTGCAAACTGATTGGGTTTGGAATCAGCAGTTGAATCAGGTCCTGTCTTGATTCCAAAAGATTCTACCCGAAAAGCTTTCTCTGACGTATTCCCCTCCTCATGTCCAACACCGCAATCCAAATCTACAACTGTCATGTTTTGTGGAAACACATCCGGTGCTGTGTTCGGAGCGTCAGTGGAGTCAGTCCCGGCTTGTTTACCAAGGCTCACACCCAAATTTTCCCTCGCAGGGTTGACCTCGGGCTTGACTGGCAAATCCCCAGCTTGACTTTCAGCAACCGTCTTCTGCGTGACATCTGACCTCTCGCTGTTGTCTGAGCTGAACTTCGTTGAGGCTTCAACTGGAGATGGCTCGTGCTGAACGTTTGTGCCAGGCGTCAATTCCGACCCGACACCCGAGGTAGCTCCCCCAGCCACCTTTGATAAACTCACTGCCTCTGGTGCGGATGGGGCTCGAGATTTCTGACTGTTTGCTTTGTGAGCCCTGGGCGGCGGTCGAGGAACCGTGACTTGTGTTGCCACCACAGGAGCAGAATCCCCTGTAGCCAGCACGGTACCGAGAGTTTTCACCTCTTCTTGCTGAGTTGCGCTGCTCACCGGCCTCTTCTTTTCATCCCTTGGTCCATCATGATCGTCTTTGTTCGTTTTCTGCGCACTTTTCTTCTTGGGCTGCACTGTCTTGTGCGCTGCGGATCGTTTCCGTTCGTCTTCAATGCGCTCCTTGGATTCTCCAGACCCCATCTCTGAAACTTCCTCTCGATCAAAATGTTTTTCATCACCCGTGGCTGACTCAAGGTGCTGCTCTTTCGAATTTACTGAAAGTTCCACGTGTTCCACGGGTACGTGTTCCACGTGAGGTTTTTGCTGCACATTCTCGAAGTGATCAATGGCTGACTGGGGTGCCTGATGGGTGCGCTCGTCTGCAGGCTTCGCACCAGGATCCTCGTGGGAGTCACCAACCAGCGGTTCTCCCTGATCTTCTGATTTTCCTTCCGTGACGAGAAAATTTGGCTCAGGAACATCTTGACTTGCGATTGTATTGGCAGGAGCCTCGACGGTTCGACTGGAAACTGATACAGTATCTCGCTGAGGCAGACGTTCTGGTACATCCGGCTGTTTACTATTACCTGTTGTCGAAACTGCACTCGCGTGTTGCTTTTCCACACCGACAGTCTTTGACGTATCACTTTGGAATGAAGTGTCTGCTGCTGTTTCTTCAGAGTCATGATCAAAATTTTGTCCTGGAGTGCATCTGCTAAGCCTGGTTTCCCCTGGCTGTGGATTCGAAACTGAACTGAGAGTAGTCGTACCTCTCAGAGGCAGTGCAATCGTCTCATCGTGAGGTGGTTTCCTAATCACCTCTCCCTGTGCATTCCCTTCTGCAGACCCTCTTTGCCTGGTTCTTGTATCAGACACAGTTTCCTGACGTAACGAAGTGTTTGCATTTTCACTCGCATGTTTAGTCTCCTGCTGATCAACAGCACATTCTCCTGGCTGCTTCTTATCTGGAACCGATTGCTGCTCGCCCGGTGAACTTGAGGACACTTTGTTCGCGCATTCTCCTCCAGGCTTCGGGCCTCCCTCTTCAGTTTGATGTTCACCTGGAAAAGGTAGATTCTGACCACCACCTCGGGCGACAGCGTCCGCACTTGCACCCTGCTGCTGCGGCCCAGCCTTCTGCGCAAGAACTGGAACCCTTGACATATCTACTCTGATGCGTGAATGGCTTTCTGTATCAGGTTTTCCACTTCGCAGAAGTGGCTGTGTCACAGGTATCTGTTCTTGTACAGCCAGTTTGCTGTCGCTTTTTGTTGCCCCTTTGTGTTGTGGGTACGTGTGCAAGGAACCAGTTTTCTCAGCTGCAAGCTTCTGTGCAACTGATCCCCCCACTTGTCTGTGCGCACTTGGTTTCATGTCCGCTCTGTCCCGTCTCATCTTGTCTCCTCCCCCTTCCTTCACAAATACTACCTTCATGGGCATTGACACTGCTTTTCCACTTGTTTGAGATGTGTCATTCTGGGAATCAATGGCACTGCTGAGCTTGCTGTCCGTGATGTGATTCCCAGAAAATTTTCCTGGCTGGATTTCTGAAAGCAACTTGGGCATCATCGCAGCCTTGCTTCGTCTGGAAGGTCTCGGCAAACTGGACGATTCGTAGCGACCTCGGACGTTTCCTTCGGAACTCACTTTCAAACCCAGGGTGATGTCGTCTCGTGAAACGACCATCCTCCCAGCTAATTGAGGCATGGATTTCGCTTGCGGCGACGAAAAAGTTTCCTCTGAGAAGGGACAGGTTTCTGGAACCTTGACAGGAGACACTGGAGGTGACTTGGAAGCGTTGAGCTGTTGTATCGAGTGAGCCTTGGCAGCACGCAGCCTGGCCCCGCACACGCCGAGCGCCGGCGCGGAACCTGCCGGCGAGAGTGAGCTGCGGGGCAGCGTGTGGCACGCGACGCCGCCCGGGCCGTCGGGAGTTGTGGCTGGGGACCCTGCGTTGCCTCCTGGAACCGTCTTTACCCCAATCTGACTCTTGGCGCTCCCCTGACCAGCAACTGTAGCAAACGTCTTGGGTCTGATGTTGCTTGCTCCACTACTCTGTGCAGGTGTCGACTGTTGACCAGCTGCGTTCGTGTACAGCACTTTGATCGTTGGTTCTCGCACGACTGGCTTCTGACCACCTTTCATTTCTTGTTTGGTCACAGTTATGGGCAGCTTTCCGTGAAGACCAGAGCCTGGAGGCACAGGATCATTTCCCGAAACGTTATCTGTCAAGCTGGATCCAGAATCCCTCCTCGTCAGATCACCGAAAGGTCCCCGAGGCGGTTGAACGACGCGCTTGACGATCGGCGGAGTGTTGACTGCATCAGCAAAGCTCTTAGGAAACGCAGAGGTTTGATTTCGACTCTCAATTTGCGGATCCGCCGTTTGAATGACTGTGGCTGCGGGACGAGACGACTTTCCACTAGAATTGGACAATTTGTGAGTTTCACCGGTTCCTCTGTGCGTCCCAACGTTCTTGTTGTCTGCAGGTTCTTCGAAACCGGCCACGAACAATCCGGTTCCTAACACCGCAGCGTAAGTTTTGGAAGGGTTCTTGTTTGTTTTTGTGGCATTTGAACGCTGCTTGTCAGATTTGTTCCGCTTGATTGAAGATGTCAGCTTCTCTAAGGCTCCTTTGTGGGAGGGTTGTTGTGTTTGGCCCGTTTCTCTTTCATTGGCTGAATTTGCGAGAGCGAAGTATGACAAGTCCGAGTTCTGCCCAAGTCTGTTGTCCCCGCCGTGTGACCCTGGCCGATCTGTGTCGTGCGTGTGGGCAATTCCGCCCGAGTGAGATGCTCTGGACACCAGGTAATCATGACAGTTGAAGCCTTCGATGGCGACAGGTCTGTTGACATCCGGTTCACTCGCAGTCAGGTACTCGGATCCGTCATCTGTCAGGGTGAGATTGGATCCAGTTGCCCCCTCACTGTGTCGCAGAAGACTCACATCATCTTCATCGTGCATCTCACTTCTGATATGATCAGGCAATCTGCCCACCAGAAGAGCCTCATGTTTGTCCTCAGAAGTCTCAGGTCGGTTGTTTACACGAGCCGAGAACATCTCATTCGGCCTCTCACTAATAGGCTGCAGCGTTGTGGTCTGCTGTCTGAAGGCGTGTGGCGGTGGCGGCGGCGCTGCGCCTTCGGCGGCCGTGGGACTGGGTGCGGACGCCGCCATGTCGAGCACGACCTCGCCGGCGAGGCTTCCGCTGGAACACTGCGAGTTGCGGCTGCTGCTCGTCCTGTCCTCCCATCCGCGACTCGGCACGCTGTGCGACACGCTCGACGCGCACGACGAAAGTGAATTGATCGAGGCCATTGACCCTGACCTCGATCGGTTTTTGTTGCGACGAAATTTGCGAAAGAATCCCACTTTCTCGCTGCGTATGCTGGCTGGCGTGCCTGCCGGCGTCACGGGGACAGACGCGCTCGGCTGCCGGAAGAGCCCTTGAGTGGAGGTCTTGCGCCGCCCCAGCATCGGAGTCCGCGATCTGTCGCCAGTCGCTCCCGCTGAATTCTGGTTTCCCATCTTCGGACTCGTTGCAGACGACTCTCCTGATTTCTGTGTTGCTTCTCGAGTGGGCGACGAGGCTCCTCCTGTCTGGCGACTCGAAGATCTGATGCCGTCAGGTGCGGAGGCAGGGCGGCTCGCCTCCTCTCCCGCTACAGTGCGATGCTGCTCGGCCTTCAGACTACCTCGAAGAACTGCTGCATAGCTGAGGGCCGGACCGGCACTGGCTGAATTAAGCGCATCGCTGCTAATAGGAGATGAAGTATCCTTATTTCCTTCTGACTGCGTCTGCTTGAGTGCCGAGGTTCCAGGAGATAATTTGCTTTTTCCTGTTACCACTTGCAGCTGCAACGAAGTTTGTGCTGTTTTCTCGCCGCTGAGTTTTGCTTTAGCATTTGCAGGGAGTACGGGAGCAGCTCGGGGCCGCTGAATACCGTAACAACTGCTCCGGCTATCAGCAGTATCATCCACGTGAGGCATGCCTTCATTCTCCTCACCTGAAAGCAACTGATCATCGGCGCAAAAAACTACTCCTTTGCGTGCGATTGGAGCTTCTTCGTCGTCCCAACTCCGACTATTTCCGTAATAACTACCACTAATATTAGAAGAAGCTCCGTCTAACAGTGGAGCCGTCTGACCAACAACAAGACTGCACTCCTCCTGCTGTTTTAATGCACTGGCTGTCATGTCAGATTCACTGTTTGGCTTACATCCAGCGTGCAACGCGCAGACCACGACTACGGATTCATTTTCAGGTGAGGGTCCATCAGCTGCGATAAAACAACACGGACATCTGGGCGATTTAGGGCTTCGATTATTATCTATAATTGCACCTTTCACATTTCGGCTCTCTGTGTATTTATGTATGTTGGGCAGAACATCCTCTGGCAACAGCTTGAGGCCAGCAGCTGAGTCATCGACAGATTCATCTGTGCTCTTACTGCTATCGCTCGCGCCGACAGATTTGTGCTTTGTAGACACGGCGCACCGGTGATCAGCAGGCGCGCCATCACAAGCGCCGCCGCAGTCGAGTGCACTGCACTTTGCGCACTCGGGTGCACGAGTTCTGCTTGGATCTGCTTCAAACTCAAAGCTGCAGGAAGGACCTGCACAAGCAGAACCAGGAGCACAGCCTTCGTAGTCGGCACATGAACGCAAAAACTCGCGCTCCTCCTGATCTGACCAACTGACAGCAGAACCAATGGTGACCTGCCAATCGAGGACGGGACAATACGAGACGACACCTCTTCGGGAACTGATGAACTCCTGGTTTGCTTCATTCGCTGTGTTGTCAGAGTCCACGTTTCCTGTGTGGAAAACAGATGGGCTCATATGAAACTCATTGTCCAAGGTTCCTGGATCATCAATTGAAGGCAGCCTGACACAGTGGGTTGCAGGCACAACAGGATGTTTGTGTTTACATTCTCCGCCACTCTTCCAACAGCTTTTTCCATCTGATTCATCACAAGACTCGTTGCTTTGCGAAGACTCGCGAGAATATCTCGCTTCTCCTTTCTCCCTCACTGTCACGGCTTCGCAGGTGTGCTTCCAAGCGAGGCCGTGCTCTGCAAACCAAACTTCGCCGTTCTCGCTGCGCAAATCATTAGTCTTGTCGCAGATAAGACTCTGGAAAACGCCTCGGCATTCTTCTGGCTCTGCGGGTAAGTCAGTATTGGTGGTCTTCAGTTCGCCGCGGGTTTCCTCCTGATCCGAGTTCCTTTCACATCGTTCGTTTGAATGTGAATCTTGTGCTCTCTCAGTAATTTGTTCAACACTGGCAGACATAACTTCGGCCGAACACAACTTTTCAGGAAAAAGCAGTTTGTTATTTTCAATGCTATTGTTTTCACTGCAGTCCTGGTTGTCACTGTCCGATTCTGAAACCAATTCTTGCGCATCACCGTCACATTCGTCCGCAACTGGACTGCTTCTCACGTCACCGGTCGCAGAGAAAACGTCGGATGCGGAACGTCCACTGTCCAGTGTCACCTGGTTTTCACTTGAGACGCTGTCGTTGCTTCTGTTGCAGCTGGATCCCCCAGTGTGCAGCTCTTCTCCGAAACACGTGCGTTTCTCTGACGACTCGTGCATAAACCCTTTCGTCCGTTTCTCCAGACACACTGCACTCTCATTGTCTTCACTGCCCTTGGTGAATACAGCAACGAAGTCAGTCTTCTCAGCCTCCAGGCCAACTTGTATCCAGTGCAGCAATGGCACTAATTTAACCTTCATTAGGGCAGACATAGCGACTTTTCTCCTCTGAAACGTACTGCCCTTTTCCTTGGCAAACAGTGTGCGCGTTTGCACCAGTACACCGAATCACGCGCCCGCAGTCAAAGTACACCAACGATTGCTTCGTGTTTAGTCTTCTGCGATAAAACCGAGCTTCTCTGTCACACTTCTGCTTCTACCCCAACAGTTGTTGGTGGTGCCCATCATATATTCACCCAACTCATATTCCTGTCAGTAAGCCTCTTCCAAATCGATAGGGAATGTTGAGCAAAGAACTGTCTGTGTACATAGCTGGTATCAGATCTCCTAATGATAGAACTGAACTGGAGAATTCCTGGAACCGCGCATTCGGCTTGTTCCAATCTGACGAGAACCTGTCCAGTGATAATGAAGCCTCCCTGAAAACACTTTGTCTTGATTTGATCATCTCATAAATTAAAGAGTTGTTTGCCACGCAGAACAGCTTCAGATAAACTTTTCCTCTGTGTCATGATGTACCCATGGACTGCGAAACAATGTCTGCTTTCGTCCCCTTTGGAACGTAACCAGCCAGTTACTCATCCACTTGAAAGCGAATATGAAAAGCTCATGCAGGGATGCAACAATACCATCTCGATGCGATATTCAGTCGACAGATTGCACCTGCAACTACAGTCGCCCAGATGCGAACATCAAAATACCGACAACCAACGCAATTGCTTTGCCACTTTTTCATTTCACGGATGCATAGAAACATGTCTAATTCGCCAGGGCTGCTGCCTGTGGTCTCCATTTCGCTTTAAAGAAGTCGATAGACAAGTTCCCCAAATGCAAAAAGCAACAGTGGAAGACAAATACATCGGCATATTTGTAAACCAACACCACTCTGAAATGTTCGCACCAGAAGCTCCACCATGAAGGAGCCGCAATCCTTGCAACCTGCAGCAACCGCCAGTGACCGACTCTGTGAGCCCCTGTCCAATCGCTTCACACAACCGAAACACGAACGCTCATCACTCGTACTTCAAGTCAAGAACGAGCGAGGCGAACACAAACGGTAACAGTCTCCCGCACGAAAGTTTTGCCGTTCAAATCACCTGCAAGACAACGATGACCTGAACGAGGATCCAGTTCGGCAACATCGGCGTCCCGCAATCACTCAAGTACTCTGAGCACTTTTTGATCGGAAGACGCACATCGCGAAGGGTGCTCGTAGTTTTGGGCGATTACGGTGCCAAACTTGATTTGATTGCCGTCCAAACAACTTGGCCACACCAATTTTTTCTGGACCACAACACCTTCCTTTCCGTGGTCAGACTCATTCTGAATCCTGGGGATATCTGTATACAAAATCCAGTCGTTGCAAAACAGACGCTGTTGTCTCTTCGTTTTGCAATGGAGATGGGCTGGCAATCGCATTTCGAGGGCAAGGGCTGACACCAAATTGAGACATCACTTCAATCTGAAGTGACCAAACCAGAACACTTGCCAGTATAAACACACGCTGAATCAGTGTGACCTCGTCTCCGCTACTGTCCCTGTCCAAGCCGAAGTTCTCACTTTCCCTGCCAGAAACTGACACTGCCCAAGTTCTACTTCAGGAGGGGGGGGGGAGGGTCTCCCCTCAACCAAAGTGGCCAGTCCAATTTTGCCTTGCAGGAAACTTGCACATTTTGCCCGAAGTTCTGTTTCATGCACAGGGGCAGGGGCACAACACACACAACACACACACCACACACAATACACACACACACACACACACACACACACACACACACACACACACACACACACACACACACACACAACATTCAAACTTTCAAAGTCCAACTTTGCCTGGCAGGAAGGAAAACACAGATTTTGCGCACGAAGTTCTATTTCGCGGGTGGGGTCTGGGGTCTGTCCACATAATTTTCGCAGTGTCATTGTAACACAAACGCCGAAAGCATCATGTCTGCGCGTGTCAAAAAGGTACAGGTACGAGGTTTGTCGCCAAATTTTCCTTCTTTCTTTGTGATGGCCGACCATGCGGGGTTCAGATGAATCTTTTCGGTCGGAATGGGTGGTCGACAAAGTGGGGCAGTGTCCCTGACGTTGATCTCGATCTTCTGACCCACATGGACTTGCAGACAGGTCAACAAGTGCACTGTGCGAATCCTCGGCGACGATGGCAGGCCACATGTTGATTCTCCTGCTTTTTTTGGCTTCAATGGAGATCAGAATCCAACAGAGATCAGCCATCAAGACATCAGTGCGTGCCGGTGAGACATTCCAGGCCACTCTAAGGCTGCTTCAAAGGGCATGGCAGGGTGACGCCCTGAGTACAACACAAGTGTGACATTGGTTCAAGGTATTCCAGAGGCATCCTGACCGACCAGTGAAGGACGCCAAGCACACAGGGAGGCCGCGATCTAAAAGAACAGCACCAAACATCGCAGCTGTTGAAAACCAGCTTCGGCAAGAGCATTGGCAGACTGTGAGGAACCTTGCTAAAGAGACTGACATGTCCAAAGACAGTGTCCACAGGATTCTTAAGAAGGATTTAGGATGCAACAAGGTGGCTCCCAAGATGATCATGAAGATCCTGACTGACCAGCAGAAGAGGACACGCCTTAACATCGCAACAGACAACTTGGCAAGGATTGAGGCCGACCCTGGTGTTCTCGCACGCATCATTGCGACCAATGAGTCATGGGTTTTCACCTTTGATCCACGCACAAAACAAGCCGACATGGAGTGGCTACGCCCAAATGAACCATGCCCAACCAAAGCAAGGCGTTCAAGGTCACAGAGGAAGACACTCTTAATCCTGTTTTATGACTCACATGGCTTGGTGAGTCACTTTTTCACAGAGGAAACAGTGGATTCTAAAATCTACATTGAGGCCCTGAGACGGATGCGTGAAGCTGTGCGTCGCAAGAGGCCCCATTTGTGGCGTGACAACTCCTTCATTCTGCTCCAGGATAATGCCTCGCCACACACCTCTTATGAGGCATTGGAATACTTTCACAACACTGACTTGAACCCATGGCCACACCCTCAGTACTCACCTGACCTCTCACCTTGTGACTTCTGGGCCTTTCCCATCCTCAAAGCCCAACTGAGGGGTCACAGATTTCAGAATGTCGACGACCTGAAGACTGCCATTGTGAGGACTCTGAAGGCAATTCCCCTGTCTGACTACCAGGATTGCTTTGACAAGTTAGCGCAGCATTACAGGCATTGTGTGCAGGCTGTAGGTGGTTACTTTAAAGGACAGAGGCATGGCAGGAACCACAACAACGACGCATGAGAGGATATTGAATTTTACTTGTTCATTGAAGAGGCCGTTGGCCGCACATTTTGCCTGTCTTTGTTACTCAGTTTTACGCATGAAAGCATGTTTTTTTGAAGAATTTCATTGTTCAGATATTTCAAGAAACAGTTCTGCAATGCAGCTGTGTTGTTTCATCTTTTCTTGCACCGACATGTCGGCCCCCATCGCAAAAAAAAAGGAAAATTTGGCGACAAACCTCGTACAACTGCTAAATCTACAAAAGTCACCTGTTGGTTCTCGTGTGGAAAGAAAATGTGTGAACCTGTTTGAACAAGAACACTTGGCAGTGTAGACACGTGCCGAACCGGCGACAAGGCCCTGTGAAAATGCGTTGCAAGAACGCTGCTCGCAGCAGCTTATCAAATTCACAAGCGTCCACGTGCTACACGGTGCTACGATATGCATTTCAAGAACTTTAATCGAGGGGGGGGGGATTTCTTTCTTTCCGACCTCAGATTTTGTTGCCCGTTACGGGGAAGGGAAAAGGGAAGGATTTCCTCTTGGCATTGTGATCTGGCCTGACAAGAAATTTGCCAGGATCTGCGTTTGTTCCATTTCATTGCGGCGGGGTGGGGGCCTGATTTGTCAAGAGTTGAAGTTCTGTGCAACCTCAGATTCTTCCCAAAGGGAGAGGTCTCTGCCCTTCCTCAAAGTTTGCCCATGGAAGGGATGGCGTCCTCCCGGTACTGTGCTCTGACCTGGCAAAAAGTTCCATTTCGTAGGGACGTCTCCCAGTCTATCTTGTCAGCATCAAAGCACCAATGCAATATACGCGACGACGCTTGGGCGATCCTCCCAGTGTGTATCGTACATTCCCTCCATGACCAAGCAGTGTTTTGCCCTCTGAACGATCGCGAAACAATCGTACTTTGGTCAGCAGTCCTTCGGACGAGCAACCAGCGCTGGCCAACAACCGTTCACTGAGCACTCGAAACACACAATATCATTTTTGAATCTCAGTTGACCCCCAACAACTCACCAGAAATGTCTGGTCAGGCAGAGTGGCTGAGCATTTCCATTCGAACTTTTGTATCAGCCACAAGGCCACAATCAGGGTTCCCACTGCGGTTGACCAACAAAATTCCATGATTTTTCCAGGTTTCCAAAGTTTTTTTCCAGGTTTTTTTTTGTCTTTTTTGGTTGCACGAAGGTGACTAGTATTGTCAGTTTGTGTCTGTCTGTGACGTGTTACCCGGAGTGACCCCCCCCCCATTGGGAAATTGGCTAGGAGGTCCAGATCTGACCTCAAAAAATTTCGATTCTGTTAGGGTTTTTGGACTTGGAAAATTTTCAGCTGATGGGACCCCCCTGGTTTCGGACTTGAAAAATTTTGTGCCTTGAGGGACCTCCCCCCCCAATTTTGGACTCAGAAAATTTTGGGTCTTGCGGGACCCCCCATAAGTGTTTATGCCAGGTTCAGGGCCTTTGGGCCTGGGAAACAGCATAAGTATCATTTGTGTGCTGGCAGC
>JAAUXT010133841.1_pt1 | contig 41688 bp, 46 predicted proteins | sample 7278171 | NCBI WGS metagenome assembly JAAUXT01 (sample SAMN14350112, study PRJNA611818) | marine sediment metagenome | isolation source: surface marine sediment (1.8m) | place: French Polynesia: Moorea | collected 2018-08
CAAACTAGCCTCACGTACGTGGGTTGTAGTATAGGTTTATTTCACTTACCTGAGCCCCTTGGGTAAGAAGCCCAGAAAACAGTATCACAGGTGGTTTTATAACCGGGGTCTAAAGTTGTGCTACAGGTGCAGCTTTAGAGGAGAGCGGGAAAGAACATGTGTAGTCGAACCAAGTGACGATGGTTCGAGGAACGTTGATTCGATTACACAACAACACCTACGAAGATTTCCCTATGTGAGAAAAGATCAGGATCCCTCTGTGAAGGGTACCTCGCAAATGTTGACACATTATTTTTAATTTCAACAGTCTGTGTCTTTTGTGAAGTATGGCGATGCAAGTTTGTATCTGTATGTTCCCCGTTCCCCATTTGAAGCTGCCTGCCTTTGGCGAGAGATACGCTGAATCAAAATTTTATTTTATCTTCACAAACAGTTTGTACGAAGTACTGCTGAAAATGATTCGGTATCAAGAAGAAAGTTCTTGAACGAGAAAAGTTCCGGAAATGCAACCTCTTCGAACACTGAATGTGCTTCACACTCGTTTATCTGTGAAGGAAAACAATGCGGCAACTTACCCGACTGCCTTTCTCTCCAATGCACCGACATGTTCCTCGGTTCGTACATCCACTACACAAGGGTAAATCCTGTATAAATGCGCTGCTTTGCTGAAAATACAAAGAGAAAAAGATTCTTCGTTATTTTCAAACAACCACACAATTGTAAACGGGAAAAGTCCACTCTTTTTACCTCGAACGTGGCAACTTCAAAACAATGAAGTCTGCACCCAACGTGGTATAAAGAAACAAAATGACCCAATCCCCGCCAAAGAGATCACAGTCTGGCCACAATTGATCCCGGCTTGTTTTGTGACCACCCTTGTCACTTCACCTGTCCCAAGTTGTCTCTCGCTTGTCCTGTGGATGTGGAAAGGGCCAAATTCAGCAGTAGCCCAGCGCACGCGCGCACGTGCTCAAGGAACACAAACTTTGCCCTTTAGCAACAAAGCTGTTTCCAATTTCTTGCCACTTTTCGACAAAATTCCACAATTCCCCGCGGTTAACAGGAAAGAAAGCCATCTGTTCAAAAACTGCTGAATGCGTGCGTCGTGTGAAACGCGGACGAACATCGAGTTTCAATCTAACGTTGGTCTATTTTGTCCTGCAGGTGCGCCTGTGTTTTTAGCCAGCACGCGGTTGGTTCAAGCACAACGGAACGCGAGCACCAGCACTTCTGGAAGACTGTTGGCACCTCAAGATTTGCACACTGTGTTTCCACATTTCGTTCGGTCATTAGTTCAATCATCCTGACTCCCTGCAGCCAATGCACTCAGTTGACTTCTAGTCTCCCACCAACCAAACGTAAACCAGAAGATACCAGCACTCAAGCACCACTATTTTTCCCTCGGTCGGTACTCACTAAAATATGATATTGACAAGCATAACTATGTCAGTATGACCAGGATTGAAGGTCAGCGACGTTGAGGGCAGAATGTCGGCGCTGTTAGCGGCCGCACCTTGTGGTGCAACAGCACATGCCTCCACAGAACTAATTTCGTGGTGATCAAGTGTTGGTCTGCAAGGTACGAGGATTGTTGCTGGCCGCTGGGGTCAGAGGTTGCACGAAAGCGCGTCTGGGTTCGTGAGAAGCGTGCAACATTTTGCACTTCTGAAATTTCAAACCACTCCACATGCATGCCTTCCGATTCCAGTGCGATGCATCAGCTCAAGTAATTAGTGAATGTCTGTTCACTTGGTTCCACACACCAAACGTTTCGCAGCGCATGGCAAGCCGCGGCATGAAGCTATCCCGCACTCTACCGTACTGCTGATCAAACATCCTGACTGGGTCAAATTGCAGGTGAAAAAGCCACGACGCTCCGTCTGGGCAACACACACACACGTGAGTGTTTTCACAAGTTTTGCAAATCATCTGCGCCAACGCCACGTAAAAACTGACCGGCTTTTCTGGGCCCCGTGAGGAAACGCCGCAACTGCCACACATAACAAAATGTGAATTTCAAAGTTTGAAAAGACTCGCTTTCACCAAAACATCTTTTGACTGGCTCTGGACAACAATGAAATTGAAAACGTTAACACTTGCATGTAGAAATACGGCAGCAACATGGAAAGCAAAGAACACCCCATCTCCACACATAGCACGCGCGCGCTGTGTGAACAAGGCATCATTGTAAAGTCTGCCAAAGTTTGTATGTGTGACCACGCACGATCACCAAACATGCAGGACAGACCCAGACCAGTCTCATGAGGAGAGGGGAGGTCCACTGGCAATCGCACTTGAAATTTTGAAAATTCACAGCAGACCCAGACCACAACAGACTGTCAATTAGAACATCAGCTGCGCTCCACTCGCTGCGTTCACGGGCTTCCCACAGTTGGGGTAACTGTACTGAGCCTCCAACTGTGCAGGCTCCTCAGAGTAACGCTGACTATGCTGGCTCTGCAGAGTTTGTGAATGGGGGAGGTGGGGTAACTCTGCAGGCTCAGCACAGTTAGCAGAAACACATGCAGAAACCTATGGAAAAGCTTGCAGAGTTACCCCCACACACTTGTGAGCTCTGCAGAGCCAGCACAGCAAGGGTAACTCTGAGAAGCCCACACCTTTGCACAGTTGGTAAGCCAGCATAAGAAGGGTAACTGTGGAGGGCCTGCACACTTGAGCCAGCACAGTTAGCAGCAAGCAGAAACCCTGCATGTACACAGAGCCTTCTGCAGAGTAAGCAAAAATCTAAGATGGTGGCCAAACAATATGTCCCACTCATGCCATGCCAAATGGTGCATGAATTATGTGAGGGACCCCAGAGGTACTGTTGTGGGTTGGTGGCCACAAGGCGCAAACTGCATGGGCTCAGGAGAGTTTGCATACAGAGCTAAATCTAAGATGGCAGCCAAAAGATATAACCAACTTATGCCGAATGGTGCATGAAGTGTGCAATGAACCCAAGAACTATTCTGATGGGTTGAAGGCCCAGTGGCTCAAACTGTGCGGGCTCAGAAGAGTTCATACAAAAGAGCCAAAAATCCCAGTTGGTGGCCAAATGATCACCAATTGGGCAAAATATATGGTTCATAATGTGTGCAAGGGACCCAAGGAGTATTCTGGTGGGTTGGTGGCTCCATGGCTCAAACTGTGCAGGCTCAGCAGAGTTTGCATGCAGGAGCCCAGATCCAACATGGTGGCTTCGTGCATATAATGTGCAAGGGACTCAATGAGTATTCTGGTGGGTAAGTGGCCCCATCCATGGCTCAAATTGAGTGGGGTCAGCAGAGTTTACACCGGGGTGCAGGACGGTAACTGGGCTCAGAAGCTGGAAGAAACACATGCAGAAACCAGAGGACAAGCTTACGTAGTTGCCCCCCCCCCTTTCTCTGCTGAGTCAGGCCACAAAAAGACTGAGATATCGAGGATACACTGGTGAAGCATTATCAGCCATCGCGGCTGATAACCAGTCTGGGGAAGGGCAACGGACCCAGACGGAATGAGTACCAGGCCGGGGAGGGTCACCATTTTTTATTTTGAAGTTTGTGGCAGATCCAGAAGATCTCGCTGATGACGAGACTGAAGCCCAACTCCCAGGTGTCTTCACTTCGTTGTGCTTTCATTTGTTGTGCTTTCACGCACTCCTCTCTCTCTCTCTCTCACTCTCTCTCTCTCTCTCTCTCTCTCTCTCTCTCTCTCTCTCTCTCTCACACACACACACACACACAATTGAAATGTGTGGTGAGAACCCCGACCACACGAAATGTCCGGTGTATATACCTGTTCTGACTTGCACAAGAGGTTCTTTTTGAGTCCAAATTGTTGAGCAGTGAGTTTCTGAGAAATCTTCTTCGCAGAAGAAAATCCACCCACTATCTCCTGCAGATCCTCCTTTGCAAACAACTGGATCTTCTTGCAACACTCCATTCAGTTAATTTTCAGATTTACACACGCCCTATTCCTTGAAGTTCTCAGTCTCAGAATACGCGTAGACTCTAGACCTTCTGATATCATGCACCATCGACGCCACTCAACCGTTTTCGGTTTCGCAACACGTTAGGCTCTGGCAGAACCGTGATCGAGTCAATGTGGTCCTTCTTTGAGCGGAGAAAAACATTGAGAAATTGGATGTGTTTCTTGAACACATGTCGCAACGACGCCGAGTTGGGAGGCCGAATTCTTTTTTCCACAGGTCAGGGGGGCCGTGGCCATGGGCCCGCATTCTTTGGACACGCTGGAGTCAGGAGCGTGTCGGAGGACGGCCTGAATCCAAAATGACTGCGGACAACGGCCACTGGCTGGACGAGTTGATTTGCAGGGGAATGAGGGGACTTTGGTAGCAAATGTATACCAAAACTCTGCACGGACACGCATAGAACACCTTGATCTCTGCATAAAATCTGACTGTGAAACAGAGAGGGCCGCCAGGCAGGGAGGGCCTGGTAGAGACAATGTCGACAGATTGCACTGGAAGCTGGACAACGCCCAGGGCACTCTTGAGCGTGTGACAAGAAATCGCCCACTGAACTCACAACACACGCACGCACGCGAACACACAACACACACGTACACACAGTTACCCCGCACCCTGTGCTAACTGTGCCGAGCAGTGCATGGACAGACAGACAGACAGACAGACAGACAGACACACACACACACACACACACACACACACCAACTGTGGGCCAAAAATGTTTTCGATGGCAGCCAAACCATCTGACTCACACAGACAATTTGAGTTACCTGTGGGGCAGGGGGCAACTCAACTTTTTAAAAATCCCAAAACGCTTTCATGGCCTGAAAACAATTCATACCACTTTTCCCAAACTTAAGTCCCCCCACCAGCAACTCAACTTGGCTGTCCACACACTCAACACACCGACATACAGACCAGACTGATGGTAACTACACCAAACGCACGGTGAGACCGGGGGCCGAACCACGCTCCCAAAAAAGAGAAAATCCCCCTCCTGGATCTGACCTTGCATAAGGTTGACAAATACAGAATTGGAGAAGAACACACGCCCTGTACAGCAAAAAGGCGAAAACAAGCGAGAAGGAGATGGATTTTGTAACCACTTAACCTTGTTCCCAAATCACAGTTTCACTCGAACGAGGAATGTAAACAAATCGCTTCGTACATTATGAATCGCTTGCGACAGCTCTCGCGAGTTTTGACATCCCGCCTCCAATCGCTCATGAAAAGGGAAAACGCCAGAAGACGTACGCACAATTTAAATGTTTTCTGTGTGCAACTTGTCAAAACAGAACCTGCTCAAGTTTTCACGAGAGCGACGTCTGACAGCAAAATTCTCACAATTTCTGTGCTCAACTTCCGATGTCTAGATTCTCTCTTTCATCGAAGGTCAGGCGATTGCTTTATTGTTTTCTTTCACTGGATTGCAATGTTGTGAAGCCCCCGCACACAGCACGTGTTTCGACGCACTTTTTGCAATTCGGCGCGATACTGAACGGAGCGTGTTTCGATGCACCTCCTTTTGACGCTGTTGGCCTTCGCTTCACTTCTTTACTTTGAACTTGAACTGTACACACACAGCAGCAGGAAACAGCGTTGAAAGGTGTCTTCCACAGAGCCATGTTGGTGTCAAATGAAGCATCAAGTCAAAGCTGTATTGGGTGTTTCTTTAGTGTTGAGTTCTGCTCAGCCTAATGTCATTGTGTATTTTAAAGATCTTCAACAGTTAGCCTGAACCTGAACATTGCAAAATTCTTCTTAGCTCCTTGTTTTCATGGAAAGATCGATTCAAACTTGACTGAATGTTCCAAAGTTCTCCTGTTGCCTTGTCTTCGTGGAAAGATCTGTTTTGAATTCAAGATTTCTTCATATTGTTTCACTGCACTTTGATGCACACTTTTGTATGCAGACATGGACATCGAAACATGAAGGTCGTGCAAGACGGTTTTCCCTTTCCATGTGCGAGACACAAGCTGTGTGCTTTGAGCCTGATAGATCTTTTCTTTTCGATGGCAGCAGTTGTTCGAGCCTGGCTGCAAAAATTTGCCAGGCGACTTGGCCTGAGTGACTTACCCCTGTGGAGAGAGGGGGGGGGGGAGACAATGGTCATTTTCCAGCCTGGATGACACCCCCACTGTACTCAAGTGCACACACACACACACACACACACACACACACACACCAATAGTGACAGCACGAAGCCGACGCGGCCTTGAAGACAAGGAGCTTTCCTGCAGGTCAATTTACAACAGCAAATAGGAAGTGTCCAGGTTTTGTTTTTGTTCTCAGCAGAAATCAAGAATGTTTCTGATATCAACTGAAATGTCTGGGAAAACACAAAAAAGCGTCAATCAGTCAAGAAGTTTTCAATTCAGACAATCAGAAACACAGGGTTGTTGTTCCAACACAAGCCCTATTATTCTTTGTGCAAACCTCAAAGTGCAGCTCACAAGTAACCTGAAAATGCTGCTCACACATTTTACCACATCTAACATTTCGCACCCCATCCTAACTAGACTTTCAAGAAGAACATCAGCCACGTGCCACTCGTACACTGCAGTCAAGCAACTCTGCAATCCAGCAAAATGACAGTCATTTTTTCCTGACCAGGGGGAGGGAAGTAACTTGGAAACTCTCTTTCCAGCAAAAAAGACTGTCTCAAAATGTGTCCGACCAGGGGACGGGGAGAGGATAGCGTGGAAACTGAGAAATCCGAAAAGTCAGAAAAAAGGACAAAGTCCAAAACCAGGGAGGGGAGGATGTGACTCAGAAACTTGGATATATCTGGAAAGTCAGAAAAAACGACATGACCAGGGGAGGAGTTGGGAGACAACTCAGAAACTCAGAAATCTGGAAAATCAGAAAAACTGACAAAATCCGAAACAAATAAAATCTGAGAGGTCTTTACAAACTGGAGAACTGGCTCCATGCACCCAGATTGCCCAACAATCAACAACCCGAAAGTCTCCCAAACTGGCTCCACAAGAGGTTCTCGAGACACCTGAAGTCTCGGAGAACTGCTGGTGGGCTCAGTTCTTTCAACCTCAGGTGCTTGAATGTCCACCCGCCGAGACGTGAAGGCAGCTCCAGAAGAACACTGGCCGAAAATCGTTTCAATCTGCTGGTGTTGTCGCACAAAAGACAAAAGTCTCTCTCTACGGTTCTGGCCAAGGAGCTGGTTCAACAACCTGACTCACTGGGGAACACCCTTTGACCCGCTCATGATCCACCCCTGAGTCGTGTCTTGCACCACACAACCGAACATCACCGCAAGCTTTTCAGTGTGGGTCAGCCATATCAATGGACTAACCAGACGTACTCGTACGAGTACAAGACGAATCCAGCTGCAAGCAGCAAAGCAGACAAGCTCACTGTCTGGCTGCTGAAATCAATGGTGCATGTTCACCCATACACCCCAAACACACGAGCTCAGAAAAGGATACTAAAATGATAAAATACACCGTAAACAACAAATAACAAACACAGGTAATCTTTCTGTTTTCATAAACAATTTGAAGAATGGGTTCTTGAGGTCAAAACGTAACAGGCTCGACAGAAGTAGCCTGGGTTTGGGTGAAATAATTTCCAGTCAAAATATGCACGCGGTCGCCTTCTGATAACAGAATTGAAATGCACTCTGCTTGTAATGTCTGCTTGACACAACATTGCACGGCACAAAGTTTCTGTTGATGTAATAAAGATGGTCTCAAGTTGCAAGGTTTCAGACACCGCGTTGCGAGTGGATCAACCTGCTGGTGTTGCTGTTCTCCAATTTTGCTTCCCACTCTCTTCGTAAACTGCACGAAGATTGCATTCTTCTCTGCAGTGGTACTGAGAGTTCGGACATCAGGGTTACCTAGTTAACCCCGAGAACCGCAGGCAGCCGGAAATATTGGGTTCGGGTGACATGCAATGTGAACCGCAGGTGAGAATTCCAAACGCGCCCGTGAAGTGTTGTTCACCACAGACGACTCTCACAACCCACTTCAATTTCTTGGCCATTACAAATTGCAAGATAAACTCATATGAACCACCAAACAATCGTTTGAAGAAATCTCAGCCACTTTCACGCCCAGTAAAGAACCCCACACCGTGGAGGAGCTCGAATAAAATACGGCAATGGCACCTCTGACATGTCACTCTGCTGAGTGGATAGCTTTGGGGGTGGCCATAAAACTTCCCAATTATTGGATCCCCAGCAGGCAACCAAACCAACATGCTGCCAGAGGCCGAGACACCAGATTCAGGCGTCCGTGTGAGAACTTTTCAGTCTGCATTTGACGAACTCCGCACAGGTTCTTGGCCTCTCATTTCTTTTGCTGGAAAAAAGGATGAAGTATTTCGGCAAAAATGTTCTCTGGCAAGCAGTGGAAACAATAGATGAACGTGAACAAAAATTGGGCCAACAAGCTGGCTACACCTCTGCAACCCAACTGTCGCCATGCTTCGAGTCTCACCACGCAACAAGCATTGTTTCTCGGCGTGAGATAACTTTTGTCATGTGTCCGACAGACAACAGACCACAGGACATCAGACGCTGGAGTGCTCTGACCCACGCCCAGCTCTGGAAGTGTCTTGAGATTGTGTGCAGCCACAGCAAACGTGTGAAGCCAACTTGTGTCCAAAGGATCGGCCGGATCTCGCATATCTCGTATCTCGCACCCCGTTTGATGATGAAAAGGATGGTGATACAAAATATTTTTGGATAAACATTGGTGTGATTTGACAATGGAGTTCTTTCATTTTGAGTGTCCTTTCCGGGGGAAGGGGTGAGTGACCGCTCAAAATTGGGCAACAAAAACTCCACGAATGAAAAATCAGGTCTCAGCGCTGTTACTCGTTGCGCCTGTGAAGGAAGTAATGAACGTTGCGTCCTCAAATTTACGACCGTATATCCGACAAACGAGACTCGAAGCTGCCCGATAAGAGATGGGACTGTCCGTTCCCAAAGTCAGTGTCCCAGTTTGTGGCTCCAGAAAACAAGTTGAGACAATGAATATCTGAGAAAGCCAGTCCAAAATCGTGAGAGGAACGAAATAAACATTTACACATTCAAAGTTTCTTACTCACCCTTGTTGCAGAATGACAAAATCTGTACAAGGGAAACTGTGGGCGTAAAGTGAAATGCAAACTCCAGATTTCATCGGCTGCAACGTGTGACAGAAAAGGTCAGCAGCACTTGCATGTTTTACAACACTCCTTGACCGCGAACCAGTGGGGTGACTCAGGAGAGACACGATATGACCTTCAGTGTGGCACGCGCTGCTGGAGCACGATGCAAAAAGCGACGTTTTTTTTCCTTGCGTCGTGACTGTCAATCACAATACGACTCGTAAATCACATCTGAGCTGTCTGAACGCTTGATAATGTGAATCTGTTATCATCATTTTCAAGTCTTGCCACGGACTAGGACCACTTTATAAAATTCCCAAGAACAAGCACTGGACACAAAAGAGGTAGGAAATGATGTCGGACGAAGATTTCCCTTCCTCCTTTCCGGATGAGGGCGATCCGTTGTTGAAGAATTGCGCGACTGATGTTTGTCTTCACAAACTCATTCTTCGCGGTAATCGCTTCGAGACCAAAGCGACGACGGAGCACCTGTGCGATTTCGATAGGAAGCCGCCATGTTGGTGCCTTGACATGTGCACTGGCCGGTGATCTAATCAGCCAAGCTGGTTGGGCAAACGGAAATTTCACCTGTCGATGACCTTCATCGTAAACACGTTAATGACTTTATCAAGCACCACATCACAGCTTTTCCGACCTCATAAACCGTGATTATTTTCCTGAAATCAGTTTCACGTGCGAAAAACTTGGTAAAACTCCAAACTCTATCACGATCTTCTGGATTTGACACTGGCATGAACTAATGTTGATCTCGGTGTGGATTTGATACCAGACTATCTCACAACGGGAACCATGCCAGCATATTTCGAATGAGACCACGATATTTTCTTTTCTCCTTGTTTCTGATACCAATTTAAAGTAACACATGTTGAGTAGTCTCACTTGAGCAGCTGCAGTGAAGTCGGACTTTTTGAGACGACCCCCAAAAGCTTCCCCGTTGCAACACACCCAGCCGTTTCTCTTGCTTTTGAGATCGGAGCAGAGAAAAACAGAAAGTACTCACCGCTGAGGTATAGTCCAATGTCAACAACGTGCTCACACCAACTAGAATCCTGAATAAATTGAAAAGCAACGGTGTTAAGAATCTCCTTTACAATTGGGAGGCAAATGATACTCTGAACACCCATCCAGCGAAACGGCAGAAAGATCAACCAAAGAACAGTAACAACTCACACAATCAACTTACCAGAGTTTTAAGTGGTAACCCCTTTCATGTGGGGACAACAAACAGTTTTTCCACATTGTAATTCCTCTTGGAATTTATCCACAAACTTGTCGACAAGTTGCACACTTCACCTCATTCGGCCACGTTGGGCTCCACGGTCTTCACAGACCCACGATTTCTCGTGCTCCCTCGGCTCTGGAGCCGCCAACTTCCTTTCGTAATTCCTCCGAGCCTTCTCGTGGCTTGTAATCAGCCGTGTCCCGTTAGGAAGCCATTTATTCTTGTAAAAATCTGCCTCAAAGTGAAAGACTTTGATTCTGTGGCTTCTGCAGGTTTCTTGCCTTCACGAGGTGGGCGGGGCTTACAAAGTTGCAGAAACCACGTGGGTACTCACTGCAAACTCTTGTCTTCTCCACAAAAACTTACTACTGTTTCTCGGTTTCGGACACATATTTGCGTGCGATTGACAAATATATATCCGCATATTGAGACCAATGTTTTGTTTCAAGGAAAAAATTGGGGAAATGTGGGAATAAAAGACTGGTCGAGGTTCCAAATTTGGCAGCTGCGCCTGACAAGAGCCGCTGCACTGCTGCAGGTGGCCGCAATTTCAAAACTGTTGTTTCATCCAAATTGACATTTTCGCTCGTTTCAAGAAAAAGGAAAAGTTTCTCTAGAACATTTGACAAACTTCTCAGTCATATTTTCTGCTTGTTTGACATGAGTGACAAGCACATGTTCACAATGAGTATGAACTACTTTTCCGTGGCGCAGTAAACTGTAGCAGAAGCTGTTTTCTTGCGCCGCTGACATGTGTGGGACTCAAGATGGCTCGGAAAGTGTTTCCCGTGAAAGTTCCACGGTGACTTTTTAACTTTCATGTGTTTCACACATCAACAATGACGTTCAATTTGACAGAAAGTTAATCTTAAAGGACCAAAGAAGAGAAGGTGAAACTTTGTGGGAGTAGAAATGGGCTGGACGGCCGCAACAATCTTAGTCGTTGCTTTCGGATTGCAATTGATCGGATTGGGATTGGTTGACGGCGCGGTGAGTACTTGCAGTACTTTTCCACAGATACTCTGAAATGAAACTCGCTTTTGAGTCTGGTTGTTTCGCGACAACATTTCCGAGATTTGTTGTGTTCGGTTTGGTTTTGTGAATTTGGGGGCACGAAATGATTGCAACTGGAGTACGTTACGGACCTGGATCTGTGGAAGCCTCCAGGAATTGGGGACCGTCTCAAAATGGCCCAAATTAGCAAAATCATCATGGTTGTGAGCTGAATGTTGTCGAGTTTGTAAACTGAAGCAAGTCAAATGCAAAAAAAATAAACTTCAAGAAAATTTTGTAAACTGAAGTTTGGCAAAAAAAAAATTTCCTTTTCCGGATGTACTGTTGACGAAAGCACACGCGTGAAATAACAGTGCGCATCTGGGGCGGCCCCTCTCAATTTTATTTTCAAAGTGAGGTCCAAGAGTCGGGCTCTTGACCCATATGTTATTACAACTGCCCATTTGCCAAACAGCCGAGATGCCGTGGTGTCCAAGAGCACTGTCCAAAAAGAAGGACGAAACAGTCAACTGATAAAAAGTTCAATTTGCAGCAGCTTGCTTCAGTCTGCGCACACTGAACAGCAGAACAGGTGTTCACGATTCGGGTTGCAAGACAACTGTAGAAACTCAGTTGGAGGTTCCAGATGGACATTTTACGACAACCACTTTTCACCGAAACAAAAGGCACCGAGACGATTTGTTGAGCAAACTCGTTGATCCCCCAAAAAGAGAGCCAATTTGAGGCGGGGAGATTGAATGGTGAGGTGCTTGATAATCTGCGGAAACTGTCCATGTTTCACTTGAACCCGCGTTTCTTTGATGAGTGCAGTTGTCTCAACGGGTCAGGTCAACTCCAGATTTATTGATTGACCTGTTCAGAATCTACCGATGAGAACAAAGGTTGCACTTGACGACGTGCCTGAAAAAAAATCGAAGAAGTGTGGGTGTCGTTTATTTTAACAGCACGACTTCTCACGACGACATACTTGATTCATTTCCTAGTTGTTTGACAAGCATGCCATGATGTTATTTGTTTGTCAGAAGAAGAAGCTGTTGGCGTTTGATCCCAACCTGGTGCCTCCTTTGCTTTGAAGGGGCTCAGTCGCTCGCACATGTGTAGGTGTTCGTAGCATGTCCTGTTTACAAATGCAGGAAACATGGTTTAGTCAGGTTACTCGCAGTTGGGAATGTGCACCCACGTCTTGGGTTATTCACACCGGAATGTCCCCAGAAATAGGGAAGTTTGGGGACACAACTGCACGAACCTTGCGTGTGCAGGTGTACACAAGCTGCGAGTGGAAATGTCTTTGTGAGTCAAAGGTCATGATTGTGGTTTTGGCCCCCAGTTTTGCATCAAAGATCCCACCCAATCTACATTGAAGGCCACTCCACTCGACACAAACTACGTTTGCAGGAGATGACATTACAGATAACAGGGCGGGCGTCCTCCGAACTGGGCTTTAACAAAGTGAAACATGCACGTGTTTTTCGTTTCTGACTCAGATGCTTGAATGCTTCATCAATAATGTGATTGACCGCTGTCAAATCACGTGCATCACGGCGTGACACCAAAATTTCTGCACCACTGCACTTGGTCAACTCAAATATGAAGGTTCAAATTGCATTTATTGCTGAGCAGTGAAAGAGAAACCAAAGAGGAGCTGTGTCAAAGGTTGCTCGGCATATTCTTGATGCAAACCAGTCTCTATAACAATGGTTTACTCTTTGGGCAGGCTCCAGTATCCCACACACTACACAAAACACATGTTCCACGCCTGGCTTCTGACATTTTCGAGTAGTCTTGGCTTTAAATCTTGCAAACTTTGAGCTGCAAACCATTGACTTTTTAATCTGTTCTACATGCGTGTGGAAGTTGGTACAAATGATCCGGGTTTTTCTGCAGATACGCAACAATTGATTGGCGCCAGAAGCGAAACAACAGGCTTTGAAAAGACACAACTGAATCATCTTATGTTGAAGAAGTGTCTATCTGTCTGTCTGTCTGTCTGTCTGTCTGTCTGTCTGTCTGTCTGTCTGTCTGTCTGTCTGTTCCCACTTCTGCGTAACACGAAGTAAGTGTGCCCACCCCAAGGATCTTCAACATTTGTCCACCCTCTCTCTGCCAAAATCTGTGCAGTTCACCCGAAAACTACAAATGGAAACAGGCACCGACAGACCAACCGTACGAGTGAGGAGTTTTGTCCAGGACGCATCTGAGAATGGTACGCCAACTTTGCTTGGCAGATGTGTGAACTTCGTGCGGATCAAAGTTGTGACCCCACAGCAGGAGACCAACAAATTTATTTGCGAGGGCGAAATGGCACTGGCAGCTATCAAAGAGAGTTTTACATTGATGAGCACTCAGAGTGACTTTGTGTTGTTTATGTGTGGGGACTCAGTTTGTTCGAGCCCTCATTGACCCCAGGGCCCTGAACTCGTGCCGTTTTCACAAGCTTACTTGAAAAAGAAAATCCGCAGGTTTGTGTGAGTGATGATGACGTAAAGACGTCAACAAGTGTGGTCAAACTTGTACAGAAGTTGTGCACATATTGTGACAGAGAGCCTTTTCAGTTTCCCACATCAAGCATAAAATGAAAGCCTGGTGCTGAGGTTGCCCACCCGAATGCCTGGAGCGCCCCTGACTCACCCAAGCTGCATAGACTGAAGGCTGCGGATCTGTCTAGGATGGCCACTTGTCAGTATCTGGTTTTGCCAGCCATAATCTACTGATGTATTTAGCTAGCTAATTCTGCAGATCAACGCCAGCTTCACTCCACCCATTACATGCCCCCGATAACATTTACAACTGGCAGAGCGCTTTAACAGGAACATTTTGCGTGGAAATAGCTGAGGTGCGATCAGGGATTTCCCCACCTGGTCAAATCTTTTGTTTGATGAATGAACTCCGTGGCAGCACCGTGCAAAGATTTCATTCTCAATCGTGTTTGTGGTGATTTCAGTTCGTTCGGCAAAAACCTGAGTTGGCAATTGAAGTGAAAATCCAAGTGAGCATGAAAATGTTCTTGTCAAATCGTTTCCTGTGATGACTAGTGATTTTTACGAGCGTCACCAGCACGTGGATCTTCCTTCGACTTCGGTCCCTTCATTCGTGGTGGCCTTCCCTTGCACCTGATATTGATTTGCTGTGACCGCAGATTTGTGCAAAAAATATGATAGACTTTACAAAGACAAGGAAAGCGTGTGTGTGACACACTGGGAGGTTTGATAGGCGACGACAAACAGATCGCTTCAGGGTGAAAAAAAAAGACTTGAAATGTGGTTCTGGACTGGAAAGTGTGTTTGATGTTCCGGGTCATGATATTGGATGTTCTCCGTTGGCTTTCGTTGAAACAGAGATCCCCCCAAGTGAGATTGAGTACTGATCTGGAGTCATTCCTTGGCCAAACTAAATACTCGAGGCTGGTATTACTGCTCCACGTGCACTGGTTCCTTTCACACGCACACGAGCTCGTGCGAGCAATGGGATCCAGGTACACGCTGCGAACCAGACGCAGACCACTCAGAATGTGTCGCTGCTTTGATCCTCCCACCTTCAACAGGAAACGTCAGGACTTACAACACCAACAGCCGAACATCAGACACAATCAGTTTTTTATCAAAATCGAGCGATTTGTAATCAACTTATCATTCTCCGCGAGTTACAATAACACCTGTCAGCCAAAGATATGTGACGAGTTGATTGACCTCTCGGTCACAGAACTTGGAGGTTGTAACCTGGACACAGAAGATGAAATATGAGAAGAATCTACCAGGACGCTCGTTGCCTCTCCGCTCTGCTTTCAACGTGACGTTTGCCAGATGCGCAAGATGGCGAAGATTTTCCCTGCCACTTGGGTTTCTCCAAGAGCATCAAAAGAGAAGTGCATCTGACAAAGCCTCTCGTCCCCATTCTGCATACTTGATGCCGTGGTTGAATTCTCTTTGGTTTCCACAAAACTTGGCTATTACTCAACTTCTTTGTGAGCTTTCTGACGACGTACATGAACCTTTTCTCGAATTGTTTCTTTCAGAGTTTTGGCTGCAAGGGGTGCGAACCGGCCTGTCAATGTCGTGGTTTGAAAGGCGACTGGGTATGTATTCATTGTACTCGTAATTTTTCTTTGAAAAAGGTCCAGAAAGTACTCCAAAGTTCCTTGGTTGTCGGTCGATGGGGTTGGTCGTGGGGTCGACTCCCCTGTTCTGGCTGGCCGTGACGGAACACGGTCAGGGGAGTTCACGTGCCTTGTCCACAGTGTACGAAATGCAAGGTACCAGGTCCCTGTCCATCTCTTCGCAAACGACATTGGGCAAACAATTTTTGTACCATTCACCTTCGAGACGAGCTATTTCACAAAGGTTCTGGCATTGAAGAGAACACAAAGGACTTCATTTTCCGAGGAAAGTTCCAAGAAGCAAGTGAAACGTGAAGGGTGTGAAACTCAAGATACAACGATTCTCAGTATGACGTGGAAGTCTGTTAATTATCAGTCCTTTGTTTGATGAAAGTTGTGTTTTGTTCATCTGCTTCTGAGTTGTTCTTTTTTTCGAGTTCTGCTTCCCGTCTCTTGGGATCATCCAGACATTCTCGACAGGGTATCCATTCCTTGTATTCAGAAGGTCCAGAGTGTCTGGTGTGTCAAGAGTTTCTGTGACTGATGTTCTGGAGTTTGAATACAGCGTGCTCAGGGTGTTTAAGTGAACTCTCAGACTCTGGTGCTTGTCCACACCTTCGATGAGAGAGTGTATGATGGAAGGTCCGCACAACATTACTCCCGCCTATTGTTCCCACCGAGCGGACAGGCAAAGCAGGGTAATGGAGACCATAACAAGCCATGTGGTTTACGAGCAGAGCAAGAAGAAATTTATCGCTGAAGTGGGAGACAGTCGTGATTGAAGAGAACCCTTTTTTTTTTGCTTGCCACCGACCGGTTGTGCCCTCACTAATTCGAATGACACTGAGAATCTGTCACTCAAAAGTATTGTTTTTGATGCGTCTGTCATTTTGGCGCGTATTCACAACACTAACAACCCGAGGACCATTTTTTGTTTGCATTATTGGAATGAACATCTGGAATCCCGACAGGATGTCTCATTCCGCTGCGTTGTTGATGATATTGTATTTTCTGTCCTTGTCACTCCCACTTCCTTCGGCGATGCTGATCGTGACAGACACTGCGTGGTCTCCTCGTTTAGAACGCTGAACCTTCCGACACATTCCAATTCTCATCAGATCCTTGTCTCGTCAGTGTCTCCGCACACCCGAATTCCCTTTCTTTTCGCCGTTCATCACACTGGACGCAAGTTGTCCTTGGCCCTGCATGATTTCGGTGTGTGGCGAAACATCGCAGGGCGAGAATAATTCGGGATTTGTCTTTTGCAGGGTGAAGTTGGGCTGCAAGGAGTTCAAGGCCCCCCAGGTCCACCGGGCGCCCAGGGTCCCGAGGGCCCGCCTGGTCGGTCAGGGCTCCCCGGGGATCCCGGGCCTCCTGGATCGGAGGGGCCGAAGGGCCACCGAGTAAGTGCACGCCGCCGTGGTTCCTGAGTCGGTTTGTCGTCTCGTATTCAGGGCACAAGTTTCACTCGTGTTGTTGAACCGTTGTTTCTGGCGAGATTCAGAGAAGTTCGGTGCAAACCCGTGGTTCATTGAAATCTGGGGAAAGTTGTCTCAATAAGTCGTGCATCTTGCCGTGAAAAATTTTCTGAGTGCACAAATCAGTAAGTACAGGTTTTAATCTTCGTTCAGCGAGCGACGTGTTTTGTCTGCGGAAAGTGCTTCTTTTTGCTTCTGCAGGGCGATAGCGGACTTCCAGGCTTCACGGGTGTGCCAGGTGTTCCGGTGAGTCTGCTTCCTTCACATCGTGATCTCTCAGCGTTTTGGATGTAGGTTTCAGAGTGCACTTCAAAGTGATCAAAGAAATGGCTTCACTTGATGACTGCTTCACCGCAGCAGGTAAGTAAATCTATGTTCAAGACAGCTACACAGTGGACGCGGTAGTTGGTCGGGAAAGCTATCTCTCACGTGTGCAACTACTTCGCTGTTCCTCTGAAGCCAGAAAGCGATGTAATTTTCCACAGATGCGGGAGATAAGAGTCAACGCTGACCCGATTTTTCTCTTCAACCCCTCGCTAAATTTAGCTCATTAACAGACCGTGCAGTCTCCGCAGAATTGATAGGCTCCTTTTTCGCCTGCAAAATTTGCCTAATTGTTGAGAGGTCTTTCAAAATATCTTTCAATCTTGATTAACGTTATCGTTCGGTGTGCTAAGGGAGTAACTGTGGATAGATTCATGTGCTAGACTGCCTAGACATCGCAACTGGAAGGTGGCCAAATAGCAGCATAATCCAAGAGCAAAAAAGCAACAGAGAAGCAAAAGCAACTTCTTCTACATGGATATCTTTCTCACGTCGTACACGATGTGGTGGTGCTCGAGGCCGCACTGTTGTGAAGAGGCTTCAAGGCTTTGAACAATGAAATTCACGGAATTCAGCTTTACTCGTGCCTGATAGATTCAGCTCCTTCGCCATCAACCTTGCAACAATCACAGCAATTACCTGACGCCTTTTGATCGAACTGCTGCCAAACTTTCGTTTGAGAAACAGCAGATTGTTGCTCATACTGCTTGGCTGGTTTCGAGAGCAAAGGACGAACCTGGCTTGCTTGTTTGTCTTTTCCTTGAAGTGGAAGACAAAAACCTTGCTCCATTGGGCCAATTTTATGCTCCACACACGAAGCGAATTCAGAGAGCCCCTCCCGTTCTCGTATATTGCATTGCAGATCCTATGCGAGTTTGAACTTGGGATGGACCCTGCCACATTGTTGGCATATTCCGCATCAGTTGCAGGTTAGCCTGGAAGCCACTGGTCTCAAAGCAATCATTTCGGGTGCGAAGGTGGCAATACTGACTTCGAGTCAAATGCTTTACACGAAGTTTGTCAGCTTCGCAGGTTTTTGAACCACTACTCATTCGAATGAAAAATATTTAACAAAGCAAGTCACCTTCTCATGCAGGTGGTCATTCTGGTGGTTCTTGTGGTATGAGGGCTGCTCCTCACTGTTTGCATCTTCTTGAGGTTTGGCATTTTCTGCAACTTTGCGCTGTTGGGTTGATTGTGTGTGAGAAGACCGCATCTTGAGTTCTCAGCTGCTCTTTTGTGAACCAAAGTACCGTATGTGGGTGCACGGTGTGCGAGGCAAGATCTGTTGTTCAGGTTGCTGGAACAAAGTGAAGAACTTCAAAGAGAAGTCTGTTCTCTGTCCCGACCTCTTCTCTTTTCAAGAATAAGCGGGAACCAATCCAAGTCTGGGACCCTGGTGTTGCCTTCTCTGTTCACTGAACAATGTGCACAAGGTGCAATGTCTTTTTGAGATGAGGTGAACTGGAATTGTTGAAACAGTTCTGTCAGTAGCAAGGCTGAAATTGTCATGCGTGAGGAAGCTGTGCATATCTGGAAGTTTGTGTGGATGGTGTGGTGGTGTGTGATGGTAGTGGGTGTGGTGGGCCTATCAAAGGGGTGTGGCAGGAAAGGAGGGCATGGTGGTCCGACAGTTGTGGCCCTTTGTGGACAGTGCGGCGGCCCTGTTTGGGAGTGTGGTGGTCTTGTAAGGAGGACCCACACTCACCCACCATCATCCATCCTCACGCATTCATCCTCACTGGTCTGGATTGGTCTGGATGGCTTCGCTCCCAAAGTTGATTCCAATCCACCGAAATACATGTGTTCCACAGCAAGTCTCCAAACAGAAGAATTTCGTACTTGGTATCCGTGTGTCCATTCAAAAGTTGCTTCTGTTTCTCCTTTTCCCTCTGTGGTGTTCAAAATACCTGTTTCTACGACCAGTAAGAGGGTGGCAAAGGCCTCAATGTCCCACTGGTTGCAGAGACAGCTTTTTTTTGGGGGGGTCAGTGGGTTTGACAGCAACGCGTTTTGACGTCTGAGTGCGAAGTGTGGTTATTGCATCGAACATTGAACCACGCCTGGAGATAACGCACTCAGAGAGGTGAACAGAATGGTGTCGGATTCTGATGTGATCCTGAACAGAAAATGGTTGAGGAGCTTCTGTTGCCTTGCATAGCACCAACGAAATCGTCCAAGCTCGCTTACGTCCTCTAGATACAGTAAAACTGTGACGCAATAACACGAAAGAGAGCAGAAGGTGATGCCCGTAGTTTTTCTTCAGCAGCACTTTTTTCCGTTGGCGAGTAACTGGTGACCCATGATGAAGCACACGGGTACTTACTTCTTCAACATCTGTTTGGTTGATGAAGTTTCTCTCACGGATAGAGATGAGTGGAGCAGCAACAATATCAGCAATGACTTGGGGTGTTTCGTTTTTAGCCTGCCTCCATGTGTTTATGTTGTACACGACAATGATGAATTTACAGTAGCGACCGTGCAGCGCGAGCCACTCGAGAGGCTCACCGAGCTTCACAGCAAAGATTCATTCAGTCTTTGCAACCTCCGCTTGGGAGCCATTACTGAACAGATTTACCCCCTGCAACTGTGAAAACTCGTTTTCCGAAGCAGTGTATCATTTGCAATGTAAATTGGAGTTGATCCAGGTCGATGTTTGCTGGAAACCGTGTGACCTAGCTACCCAAGCGTAAATATTTTCACTTTGATGGCTGCTGGACGAGGAAGTGCAAAATGTGAGCACCGTTATTTCGTGTTTTTGGTTCAAATGTTCGTGGTAAGAGCCGAGAAAACACAACCCATTGGTCAATTTTCTGGTCAAGGTTCTGGCTGGAGCGCCACAGTTCTTTCGCAAGGTTTGGCTTGGCTGCAATGCCCTTCCAGTGAGGCACACTCAACGGAGGTGGTTCTCACGCGTAGTTTTCCGTCATCTCTCCTCGTGATCTCTACTTGAGCGAATTGCTTATCAGGAAACTTGTGGCAGCGGGAGTTGGATGACAGCGGCAAACAATCGAAACATCCCAGTCCAAACAATGAGTAGATTTGATCAGGATATCACTTCGGCTCTCCCCTTGAGGCACTTGTCACTCTGCCTCGCTTCGTGACCTGGTCGTGTCAAGTGCAGCATCTGACTCGCTCGCCGTTTCATGCGGCGTCGAAGAAAAGAGGCCTGGTGGATTCAATTTCTAACTTCACCAAGGAGCTGAAGTCAGCTGAATGTAGAAGCCGAGATTTCTGTTGAGGCAAGGACAGGACCAAGCACTTGTTTGGAGCCGCGATTTTGTGGTCAACCACAAATGTGGATGATCACCGCAAGATGTTTTCAGATGAAAGATACCTCAGGATGGGAACCAAACGTGCCCAACCTTGAAAAGCCAAATTCCCCTGACCTACGCGTCAGCCACTGCCGTAAAGATGTGTTGAGAGTGCAGCCGACCACTGACCAGAGTTCACTGGCGACACAGCTCACAAAAGCATTTGTTGAACCGTGTGCCCGAAACATCTGGACGATGAAAATGCAGAAGCAAACAATTTATTTCCTCAGCGGGGTGGTAACCACTAATGAGCCAACCTGGGCATGACTGCGTCACCACAGGTACCACCCACAACGGTCTCACGCGTCTCGTGACATGCACGTTCTGGTTTGCCTGCACTGTAACCCACAAAAACCCACCCACCGTGTGAAACGTACCTGTGGAGCCGTGTCTGCTTTCCTACCAAAGTAATTGCAAAGGAAGTTTGGCAGGAAATATTCTGCAAAGAGATGTCTGCTGTTTTGTCTGCCAGGAAATGCCACATTTTCCATTTTCTTTCCAAAATCAAACGCATAAGCCTTTTACATTTTGACAGATCGGCTGTGAGATCAGAAATACCTTCAAATCAGGATTTGTCTCACTGTTTATTGAGTCCAATCCAACCAGGCAAATGAACCATTTGTTGACTGAATGTTGGTGAATCTTTGTGCCGCCTCAGTTTTGAGTCGGCGATGTCTGGCCTCCTCAGATGATCCAAGGTTTGGAATTTCAAGACCCATCATGTGTACATGCTTGTGGATTGTCCATGGCTGCTTTTTCATGTTGACCCCACACGATCGAAGCAAAACATTTCGCACTGGAGCACTTGGACGAACACTTAGGTATGCGGTGTTGGTGATAACTTACCCTCTGTATCTGGTTTCTGCACTTCTGCTGCTGCTTGCTACAAGTGTAATGTTTTTGGTATCTTGTGTTCTCGCTGTAACAGAGTAGCCACAAATATTGAGTCAAGTTGGGTTTGACTTTGTGTTGTGGTTCTGGTTGTCTGGTTGTACTTACGCTAATCAGCGGTGCGATTCTTCTTTTGCACACTCTGGTGAACTGAAATCCTAAAATAGCATTTGTTCCCTGCGCATGAATCAGGACCGCAGTGTGCCAAGCACCAAAAGAATGAAGATTTGCGAGTTTGATCGAATAATGTCACGACTTCGTCACACAAAATCTTCTGAGTCCCGCGCCAGTTTTTCGTGAACATTTCTATTTCTGTACTCTTGGCCGTATGCAGAACCAGTCTAAATATTTACGTGACATTTTGCATTGAAATTAGACAACGCCTCAACTTTACAATGTCTTCTCGATGGAACGGTTTGTCTGGCTGGAAGAGGGTTGATCCAGTAATGGTGCCCTTCAGTTTCATCGAGTGCCCCATTCAAGTAAATCTTCATGTTGGACACCCGTTATCAAATGCCTCGGGCATTGTGTGATTGGCCGCAAAGATGGGGAAAAACACGAACAAAGCACTCTTTGGTGCTCAAAAGTGCACACTCCAAAAATTAACAGCAAAGTCAACACGCACAGAGGAAGTTCGAAACCCCACAAAAAGTGAAATCTTGCGCACCAGAAATTCGATTCCGGCTTCCACACGGATTTGGAGACGATATTCCAATTTTCAATTTCAGTTGTCAAACACACACAGGCGACAGACATAAGTTACACAGCGTCGGCTGTTTTCCAATTTTTCCACAAACCCAGACCAGAGAACTGAAAGGGTTCTCTCGTACAACACGCGTGCATGTTGCGAGCGACACAACCTGAGAAGTTGAAGGTAGTTTGCTGGCGGGCGGGATCCAGTGCCAGGTACACTTTCACCAGTGTGATGGTGCCAGGCGGGGAAGGCCATTCCAGTAACCAAGCAGTTTTCTCAACACTTCAAAAAGCCCTACTCACCTTGCCTCAGCACTCAATCAATTGCTGGTCAAGGTGTGTATTTTGGATGCCCCACGCTACGTCGGTTTACTTCTAGCGAAGCAACATCTGCAAAAACATTTGTAGTGGTCTTTTGTCAAAATTGTGGAGAAGAAAAACTTGTCTCATGACTCGCAAGGCCTACGAACAGGTTAGAGTTGGAGAACAAATGACTGACAGCCCGGTTGTGGTTGTTGGGCAAAATCGAACTTCAGACAGCGCCGCCTGAGATACACGCGTCCAGATTCTCACCTCCTGATGCGCCGGTGCTGATGGACGCGTGAAAGGAATCGTTTGATCCCCAATGAAAAGTGTTTATCGCCCACGAACTTGGTCGGTTTGTTTTACTTTGCGTGCACCAGTCAACCAGTCAGGTAACTGGCAGGAGGGAATGCGGGTGAAAAAAGGCCAACTCACCGATTTCTGTGGTTTCAAGATGACATTTTTCGAGGCTGGTGCACAATATTCTATTTGTGAACATCGTGGTCGTACTTTGGACAAATTTGAGGTTGCAGAGTAAAATATCGGAGGTCACTGAGTGCTGTGCCAGCAGGAAACAATTGAGCAATTCATCTCTGTTGAACCGTCAATGGGTTCCGAGGAACACCTGGAACTCTTCTGGGTAGATGTAGTTCGGAAACTCTGGGGTCAAAATCACCGACAAACAATCGGATCTTTGTTTCAGCACCGCTTGAGATTGGTTCGATTGAGATTGGTCGAACAAGCTTGTGAAGTCTTGTCTTTGTTTTTCCCCGGGAGTGTTCAGCCTATGATCAAATAACGACAGAGGAATCAAACGTCTGATCAGTTTCGGGTCGGTGGTGTGATGAGATGCACTCGCCCAAGAAGCGCCACTAAGCACCAGCAAATGTACCCGTCATTACTAATGTTGTTACCTTCCATAAACAGCTGTCAGAATCTTGGTGGATGGGCTGTTGGAACGGAATTCGGGTTCCAGTGAAGAGTATTGAAAGTGCTGGTGGTCCTCCCTGCTGCAGACCAAACAGTGAGCTGCATCGCATAAATCATGCTTCACGCTGTCAAATCCAAAGACAAGCCGGGCGTTGACCGTCGTTGCATCTTTCAGAACGGTGTTGTGGAAAAATATTAGAACTTATCTGTCTGAAGAATTTAGCAGTTCAGAATCTTTCAAATATGTTCTTGTTGATCCACATTCAAATGTCATCATGGTGAGGATCGTAGGAACAGTAAATTTTGTTGTGCAGTTCAGAGATTTTATCAAAGCTTCTAGAGTGGCGGCAAAGAAATTACCAGACGTAAAGATAAGCACTTCAACGAGGCTGCAGTTTTTGTGTGCGTTGTATGGAGGTAAAAGCTATTCTGCAGGTTTTGCTCCCCGAAAGTACTGTGCAGTAAAACGTAGTTGTAGCCCAGACGTTCTTCTTCGTTTCCAGACGATCTTTGAAAGACACCGGACCACCCCGGCTGTCATTTTGATGGAGCCATAAATGAAGAGATTATTTACCAACGCCAGACGTTTCCCTGCAGGGCATCAGTTCACTACGAACAACACTTTACCACGTATAATATTCAGCTGCGGCCACACCCTGACATGTGCCTAATTAGTCTGTTAGCAGCTTTCATCTGTCTAGAGACCTGGAAAAAGTTATCGTCTTGCAAGTTGGTACCGCGAGCTCTGCTGCACCACGATATCAGTTCGTTGGATTTCTTCTCTTTCCTCCGTGTTGAAAGAAAACGTGAAGAACGCCATATAGGTAGAAAAAAAGGCTGCAGTCCTGACAATACGGAAACATGTCACGGAGTCTGGGTGAAGGTCTGAATCTGACAGGTGTCCTGGATTGTTCGTTTGTCTGTCTGTGGTCCGATTGATTGGACAATGGGCAAATTTTGCAACCTTGAGCACTTGACAGCCTGTAGCAATGTGAAAAGACTAATGACGATCCAGGCTTCCAGTCGATACAACTGATGATAGGCGCTTCTGATGTTGCATCCATCAATTTCAAACGGCCCACGGTAGTTTCCGTGGAAGTTTCGCACACCTTGCTCCTTTCAAACAAGAGATGATTTGTTGTAAACCAGTCCAAGCGTGATTTGCTGGTATCGATGAAAAATCAGAAAATCTGCAGCAAAACTAACAAACGTTCCCCACGCTTGGCCAAAAACGAGGTTGGTTCAAGATTTGACAACTGACCTGAAATGAATCTTCAAGCCAGTTTGACGAAAATTTCTGTCTTGTTCCCGTAGCCGATCCTGGTTTGTTCTATGGTTTGTGCTGGAATGCGAAAACCAGTCTGTTTTGCAGGTTCGGCTGGGGCACGTACACTTTGTGTGGGCGACAGATCCAGTTGTTCTCAGTGGGAGATGCCGGTGCTGGTGCACTCACTATTCAATGAGAAAGGGCCACAGAATGCCAGTACCCGACGGTTGAGAACATCTGAAGAGAAATTTTAAGTGAAGAGCGAGGAAGGAAGCACTGGTTTGCAACATTGCAGAATGTTGGCAGACAGCGTGGAGGCAACTGCTGATGGTCCCTGTAGAAAGGCAAGGCAGAAGAGAGCCACTCGTGCCAAATTTGCGTAACTGTAGCCCCCTTGTGGGGGAGAGGGGGAGATGGCTGTTTACTGCTCAACCATATGTTCAAAACCACATGTCGTAAACAGATTCTCTTTGCTGTTTTTCTCCTTCGTCCGATTATCTCCCAGTAAATAGCAACAGACCACCTCGCGTATGATGTATCCAGCTCGAGGCTTGGGAGGTTATCTTGTAGAAATATGAAGAAAAATCAACGAAACTTGTCTGTCTGCATCAGCCGTAAACACTCGTTTGAAATGATCAAATGACGATGGCAAGCTGATATATGCACAAAGGTAAGTTCTTGTCCCAGTTCGCACCACGAGATTCTGCAGTTCAATGTCTCACTCACAAAGAAGTCCCGATGAACAAGGTAAGGGTTCTAACTGAGGTTGATGTTCGTCATCTCGCGCTGCATTGCACGACTCGTCGATTTCCTCTTCTAGTAAATTTGGATCTGAAGGGACTGAGCTGTTGAACTTTTTGTTGTTCAAAACTTTCCTTCTTGACTGGATGAGACTAGTTTCCTTCCTCCTCGTACGTTGCAGGGTCTACCCGGAGCAGAAGGGCCCATCGGCGAAGTTGGAGTGCCCGGCTGCAACGGAACAAAGGGCGACCCTGGTTTGGTGGGTTTGCCCGGATACCCCGGTGCGAGAGGTTCGGACGGATCTCCTGGAATCCCCGGCCCAAAGGTTTGTTCGGGTCACCAATGGGAACCACACCAATCTCACCAGTGAGATTTGCTCACCACCAAACTGACTGCTTACCCGTTTTCAGGGAGCGCCTGGAGACTTCAGAGGACAGGGCGGCGTCTCTTCGAAAGGGCCACCTGGAGAACCCGGATTTGATGGACCGCCTGTAAGTGTGAGAACCATACTGAGGCCCGTGCTGTAGGTAACAGAGACTGGTGACACAACGATGTAACTTAAACATCGTTTTTGTCAGGGGCCACCTGGCTTCGATGGGTACCCAGGAGATATAGGACCAACAGGAGAGCCTGGTTTGCCAGGAATTGACGGACCACCCGGGCCAACTGGACCAAAGGGACAAGAGGGACTCGGCTTCAAAGGACCGAAAGGCATGAGGGTACGTGCCCGTTGCAACTTCTCATTTGCCGTCTTTTTTGGTCTTGAATTTTCTGGACAAGGCATTTTGAGTCTGGGAAGTTCTCGGGCTTTCATTTCAGGGTGATGGTGGAACTCCTGGACCGCCGGGTCCCCCAGGACAACCTGGCGCAGCTGGAAGACCAACTGAAGAAATCGAACAAGGTCCAAAGGGTTACCGCGGAGAAACAGGAATGGATGGAGAATCTGGGCGAATGGGCCTGCCCGGTCCTGAAGGTCTCGATGTGAGTATTTCTGTGTGCGTGTGTGTGTGCGTGTGTGTGTGAAATTTGACATTGCAATATTTCTGTGATTCAACTTTGTGTTTATTCAACGTGTGCTTTGCGCAGGGTCTCCCTGGACTCATGGGACAGAAAGGTGACTTCGGAGAACCTGGCCCTGCTGGCCCAAGGGTGAGTGACCTCTCTGCTCTTGGCCCGCGGCTCGGCCGACAGGCTGCGCGACGAGTGCAATCACCGCAAAAATTTGTAACACAACCAAAATGTATATATTTTGAAACTTGGTTGTGTTGGCGGATTTTCTAAACGGGGAAAGTGGCTCAATGTAACCTTTTTGCTGGCACCCCAATAAAGACCAGAAACATTTTCCAGAAAAAAAAGCAGTTGTACAAAGGAAAATTTCCGTCGGCTGGGCGGGTGGGTGGATGTTTTTGTTGTTGTTGTTGTTGTTGTTGTTGTTGTTGTTGTTGTTGTTTTGTGTTTTTTGCATGTTGGTGGGTGGGTGGGGTCTTGTTTGTCACTCAGACTTTTTCCTGCCAGACCCGTGTGTGAAACACGGGCACGCACTGAAATGTTCGATACCATACGTGCCTTGTGTTTTTTCTTGATAGGGCAAGCGTGGCAAGGACGGCTCACCTGGCACAGCGGGTTTCAAGGGAGAAATCGGCTTCAACGGTGGGGACGGAAGACCCGGCCTTCCTGGTCTGAGAGGGCAGAAGGGAGAAAAGGGATTCAGGGGCGAGAACGGGCGTCCTGGACCTGCGGTAACTTTCAAACTTTTCTTCAAGTCTTCTGCTTGAAAAGATTTGGTGTTCGCAGCACATAAACAGGAGCTCAAAAGTTTGCCACGATTGCTTCAAAATTCTGCTGTCGTTGGAAAACTGATTCGTTTTCGACAGGGCGTATCAGATGGAGTGAGACCCAGCTACGGCCCCAAAGGAGAGAAAGGAAACCCCGGATTTCCTGGACTTCAAGGTACAGATCGCTGACCAAAGACAAAAAAGACAACGTTGTGAAGACCCAAGAAGCAGCCTGGCAACTTACGCTCACGCCTTTTTCTCAGAAAACGGGGTCTTGCTGAAAATAACTCTTATCGTGGAGAGACTGCATTTTCAGGCATACCTGGACTGACCGGCCCCAACGGACTGTCAGGTTTCCCTGGACCACCAGGACAGGACGGCTTCGCGGGTCCACCCGGACCACTGGGATTCTCCTTCAAGGGAGAGCAAGGCGAGCCGGGGCTGCCGGGCCTCGACGGGCCTGAGGGCGAGCCGGGTCTTCCTGGACTGCTGGGACAGAAGGGCGAGCGGGGAATGGATGGACTGACTGTCATCGGCCCGCCCGGGCCAACAGTACGTTGTGTCCACTTGTCACCCACTATTTGTGTTGCGCAGCCAACATTATTTCACAACAGTTGGAGCAGCTGACTGCTTAGACCTGACAGTTCCAACTTTGATCATCACGAATGCTGTCCTTCTGCTGCTTCCAAAGGAGAAAAGTTGAGAACAAATGCCGGTACACTCGTACACGTACACACACACACACACACACACACACACACACACACACACACACACACACACACGTGTCCTCCATTTTCAGGGTGTTCCTGGGACACGTGGTATACCTGGCAGGCCTGGATTGCCAGGTGATCCCGGTTATCCTGGGTCCAAGGGGAGACCAGGCCTCTTTCCGAATCGGAAAGGCATACCTGGTCCGCCCGGTCTACCTGGGCTACCTGGTGATCCTGGACTCTCTGGAGAGGATGCGCGGCCAGGACTGCCTGGACTGAGGGGTACGTTCCTGCGTCCTTTCAGTCCAACTCGTTGCATGCTCAAAAGTGAACGTTCTTGGCCTTGTTGAGTGTTCGGACACCAGCGGAAAGCGGCTGCCTGATACACAGCGCAATGGTGTCAAAACGACATGTTCATCGCCATGAAAAAGGAGAAAAAGACAAAGACAGACAAGTGAAAATGAAAGTTCTTCCGAAACTACCTGACATGGAAACTGTACCAAGGAGCTGTGCCACCAGTCCACCAGAAAATTCGTCCGCGCGGGGCAGCGCGTCATGTTGCCATTTTGACGTCCCTGTCTGCTCATAGCTTCCTTTGAGTCATGGAACAGAACAATACCCATCTTTTCAACACTGTTCAGGTCAGAAGGGAGAGAGTTGCGGCCGATGTCCAGCTGCCTACCCTGGCGTGAAGGGCGACCCCGGAGACGGCGGTTTTGACGGACTCCCGGGCAACCCTGGCTTCGCTGGACCACCCGGACCTTTCGGTGCAAAGGGTAGGCCAGGACTGCCAGGGTTGGATGGAGCCAAAGGTGGAATCGTAAGTTGGAAAGCCATCCCACATTGCTCTGACCAGTCACTCTGCTCTGACCAGGAGTGACTGACTCAATTTTGTGTTTCGTGCACAACGCATCACAAATTTGTAGAATTTTATTTTCCCATTGCACTTGGCACAAGAAGCACAAAACCTGATCAGATGACACTGTTTGAAATCATTAAAACCATGTTTGCAATTCTACACGTGACGACGCGATTGACAGGGAAAGATTGGTCGCGATGGATTGCCCGGATTGAGAGGCCAGAAGGGAGAGGCGGGACGCTCGAGGCTGGTGGAACCGGGGAGGCCTGGTCTAAAGGGTCTGCCCGGAGAGAGAGGCAGACAGGGTCTGAATGGACCCCAAGGCCCCACCGGCAGGCGCGGAGAAGCAGGCAGACATGGAATACCTGGTCCTAAGGTGAGCGCTTTTGGTACGGAGTTTCAACAGAAGTCAGGCAGTCACCTCTGGAACCTGTTTCTTCAACAGCGCTCTCATGCGTCCTGTTCAGCGAAAGAACGATTTTCTGTCACTCACAAACGTGCTTTCAGCAAACATTCAAGAGCTGTCTTGTGCAGCTGAAATTAACGAGAGCAGTTGCACGACAGTTGAGCCGGTGATTTTGCAGGGTGAACTCGGTCAGCCAGGGTTCGACGGACTGGCCGGACTGGCGGGTCGTCCTGGAGAACCCGGACGCCCTGGACGCCCCGGGGACTCGTTTCCAGGGCTGAAAGGCATGAGAGGAATTCCTGGACTGGCGGGGCGTGACGGATTCCCTGGCAGGAAAGGAGAACAAGGTTGGTGTCAAGAATACACCTGTTGCACACAACTATGGAAAATTGTCTGAATGTGCCGTTGCTCGTACAAAGTGCTGGAACCAGATGAAAAAGTCGAACAAAATCGCTGTACAAAATTTACCAATTTCGGGGGTGCGTCCTGTTCACAGAGTTTGAATGGTTTCGCCCTTGCACTTTCTGTGGCACCGCCGAACACTGGCACCAAGAGCCTCATTTGTCTTCATCACTCAGACTGATACGTGTGATGCCACAGGTTTACGAGGGCCCGAAGCGCCTCCGGTGTTTGCGCACAAGGGAGATCCTGGAATTCGTGGACGCGACGGAGAACCAGGCAGAATCGGCCTCCCGGGACTCAAAGGTAAGGACTGTGCACCGGTAGTTGTCGGTCCAAACGCAAGAAAAGTGAATGTACTAAATCCAGTGCACTCGTCTTGCAGGAGAAAGTGGTTTTCCTGGACAGCCAGGAGGCGCTGGAATTCCCGGCCTGAAGGGAGAGCCCGGAATCAACGGAGGCCCGGGTCGTCCAGGCCTGGACGGAGAACCGGGTGCCAAGGGATTCCCTGGACTTCCAGGTGACCCTGGATTTCCAGGTAGAAAGGGCCTCCCTGGGCGGCAAGGTTTACCTGGAACTCCTGGTGCACCTGGGAGGAAGGTATTGTCTTCTTGTTCTGTTTGCGGTGTATGTGTATGTGTGTGTGGTCCTGTCCATGTTGACTTCTGTGATCTCAAAAAGCGAGGTCGTATCCTCGTTGGTTATTGCCTCACGATTCTGATCTATCGCGAGCTTTACGTAATGACCACGGTGTTCTGTATGTGTGTACGTCGACGTGGGTGGACCACCCCACTCCTGCGACCAGCCTTGGCCGAGGTTGTTGGGGAGGGGGTCAAACCTGCCGAAGTCTGTTGTGGCGCAAGACACTCACAGTTTGTGGCGCTACTTCTCAATTTTTCAGCTCATAGCCGCCGTCCGCTGATTGCAATGACCGTGATGTTCTGTGTGTGTGTGTGTGTGTGTGTGTGTCTGTCTGTCTGTCTGTCTGTCTGTCTGTCTGTCTGTCTGTCTGTCTGTAGATTTGACAGGTCAGAAATTAAGGGGATTCTGTCTCAGTTTTCAACCTGTCCCAAAAACTCGGACAGGTTTGAAAACTTGGACAGGTTGAAGCTGGAACAGATTTGACCTGGGCGAGGAGGTCCTTTTCAAGTTTTGAAAACACTGGGATATGTTTGAAAACTGGCGCAGGTTGAAACTGGGACTTGTTGGAACAGGACCCCCCCCTCACACACACACACACACACACACACACACACACACACACACACACACAATCCATCTGGGCCTGGGGCAGGAGGTCCGTCCTGTCCCAAATTTCCAGAATTTTCAGAAATCTGCAATAAAATTTCAGACAAACAAGATTTTCAGCCACGGGTCGCCGCGTGCTCGTTGATATCTGATCTCTTGTTCTTTCACCGAATGGACCACGAATTGTTGTGACTGCAGGGCGGGAGAGGAGATGCCGGACCCCTATTTGTTGCTCGCAAGGGCGAACCTGGTCGTCCAGGCTTGAAAGGCTTCAGGGGTGAACCCGGCTTGCCTGGCATCGATGGATTGCGAGGTCCGAACGGACGACCAGGAGGTCCTGGACTCAGGGGAGACCCTGGCCGCGATGGTTTGCCTGGTCGCAGAGGAGAGCCTGGAACCCCCGGTTCAGTGGCGTTCCCAGGAGCCAAGGGACTGCCCGGAGATCCCGGGCTGGGCGGAATAAACGGATTGCCGGGGAGGAAAGGAGAAGCTGGACTGCCTGGTAACTTTGCGTTGTTTCTGCGCCAGCGAGAGTGCAGTACAAGCGCATGCAGCAAAACTTCTTACTTGGCAAACTGTGGAAATCGAACCGTACCAATTGGTGGATTCTATGCTTCAATGCAGGTTTGCCCGGTGTGGACGGACTTGGTGGGCCGAAGGGTCTGCCCGGAATCGCCGGACTTCCCGGGAGAACTGGTTCACAGGGTCTACCGGGTCGTCCTGGTGAAGAGGGCCGCGACGGTCTGCCCGGACTGCCCGGAAGCAAGGGCGGCAGCGGGGAGCGCGGAGGCCCCGGCCCGCGCGGCAACGACGGTCCAATCGGAGACTCTGGCTTGCCTGGACTGAAAGGTACACTTTGAAACTTCGCACTGAGAAAAGTCATGCGGGCTTTTCGCTGTTGCCATTTGTTGCTTGTTTGCGTGTTCACCAGATATTCCTTGAATTTCAGGACAAAAGGGCTTTGCTGGTGGACAAGGTGCCATGGCAGAACCTTCTTTCCCACGGAAGGGCCCCAAAGGAGCACCTGGAAGCTGGGGCCGCGATGGTTTACCCGGCGATGGCGGGCTGCCGGGACTAGCCGGTCGCATAGGAGACCCAGGCTTCGATGGCTTGCCAGGGGGCCCTGGACGCCCTGGACTCAGAGGCTTGAACGGGCAGAAAGGTGCACCGGGAGAACCAGGACGCTCCGAAAATGGGCAACAAGGTGAGTGTGAGGCCAGAAAATTTGTGTCAATTCGGACAAGATTCGCTGTCAAGTGGTACAGCTGCATTTGGATCTCATATTTTCGCAATGTTGAGTTCACTTTCATTTCCTTTTCCCTTTTTGTTCGGCAGTTGGTAAGTTTGAATGTAGAAATGTACATAAAGGAATCCTAGATGTCGTTGGGCTACAAATGAGGTGTGCAGAACCTTGTGATTCAACGTACAAACAAAATGGCAGCTCTTTTTGAAACTGCCCATGAATTGTGTGTGGGCTGTGGGTATGAAATGCAGTCTGCAAGGCAACTTTGAACATCTGAAGTCGAGACATGTTGACAGAGCTAAGTGGCATGCTGCATGTTCGGACAACTACAATGTTGATATTCCAGTCACAGGTTTGAAACATGACCAAGTCTGCATTCGTGCATGCCACTGAGTACTGTACTTTCTACGAGTGCTCTTCTGCATCCCAAGTTAAATGTTGCCGGCGAGTTTTGTTGTTTGCGGAAGAATTGTCGGATCAAGGTCGCAAGAAGTGCTAAATTTGCTCTCTCTCATTTCCAGGTCCCAAAGGCCTTCCGGGACGTCCGGGTCTGGCTGGGATACCAGGATCAGCTGGACCCAAGGGTTTGATGGGTAACCCTGGGCTGCCAGGTAGGGAAGATGTTCGTTTGTCGATCGCGCGACGAGAGCAGGTGAACAGGCATTGAATCAGCGAAGGCTCAGGATCCACTCCTTGAAAATTGCTTGCGTTTGGCTTCAGCGCATCTGACGATTTTTGTGATGAGGCTTGAAAATGCTTCGCTCACCAATATCACAGTCACGGGCTTTTGCCCAGGATTTTGCTTTTGCACCTCGCCGTTCAAGCAGAGAAACACTTTTCGTTGTCGTCGCTCATATCTGCAGCAGCCTTGCTTGATTTGAAGCTTTTCAAATGATTTCGTGTCTGTGTCACAAGACGCACAGTTCCTCCACACGTGCGGGTTCTGTGTGAGAAAATGCAAAATACCAGCACTTGTCAGGAAACTTTTTCAAAGTCCAGGAGGTGGAGTTTTCCCACGATATCTTGCAAATCCAACAGGCCGCTTGCCGCACGTGCCCAAACCGACTGGTGCTCTTGTTTTGTTGTTGTGTACCCAAGCATGTTTTCCTGTCTGAACTCTTTCGTGCGTGAAACCAAAGGTAAGACCTCTTGAAACTGAATTGTCAGTTGCCACAACGATGCTGTCACCGTGAAGCAACACCATGTGAAGGAAAAACCTGTCCAGCTCAACAAACAGCTGGTATGCGCACTGGCTATCGTTGCAATTGAGGATCAATTTACGTTCGGTGCAAACCACCCTGTGTGACTCGTACACCCTTGCCTGAGTCTGTGTAGAATGTTGATGTCGCTGAATTGTTCCGTACTTCGCTTTGCAGGTAGACCAGGAGAACGCGGAGACCCGGGATTCCCTGGCAGCCCTGGCTTGGCAGGTCTTCCAGGTGGACCCGGTCGCAAAGGTCTGCCTGGAGATCCAGGCATCGACGGACGACCAGGCGGTGCTGGCCGTCCTGGCCCCCTTGTGAGTGTTGTGATCCTTGGCATGGTTGAATTTTTCATAAGTGTGCAACGTCAGCAGGGAAATTGTCTTCAACTTTGTGTGTCTGTGGTGATGCTTGGATTATGTCTGCCTATCTGTGGCCACGTGTTCCGTGTGTGTTCGTGTTGTTTGAGTGCCTTGTTTGTGAACAAAGCGCTCCGTCTGAGATTGTAAACATGAACATGAGTTCTACAAAAATGCACACAAGAATGTGGTCCTTGAACAGTCGGAAACTTTTTGCTGCTCAGGGAAAACCCGAGGTGGAATAGTGACAGAAAGTCCAGAAGGCCATTCTCCTTTTGACATGTTTTTGGTTTTTGCAGAAGACACAAACAGAACATGAGAGCAAACCTGAGCTGTTCTCAGCGGTGACGGTGTGGGATTTGGTGGCCGTCGCTGAAGTTACTGAAAAGACGTTGCCGTTTTCAGGGTGTCCCCGGCCTCCCGGGAAGACGTGGTGAGCCTGGGCGAGCAGGTCTCCCCGGAGACGACGGTTCCGCGGGCGTTCCCGGGCTGATGGGGCAGAAGGGAGAGCCTGGGCGCAACGGGCTGCCTGGAAGACCTGGACAACCGGGTGTCAAGGGAAACCCTGGTTTCGCCGGCGAGGGAGGCTTCAGTGGAGGATCCGGCTCGAGGGGCGACCAGGGGCTTCCTGGATTCCCTGGTGTGAAGGGAGACAGGGGCAACGCCGGTATCGATGGACTGCCTGGACGGGCGGGTACTCCGGGTGGCAAGGGTAGGTTGGCCAATGAGAAACTTCTTGCTTCGTTTGGCACCGAATGCAATTATGGCAAGCAATAACGATGTCATTCATCTGTGCTGCAGGGGAGCCTGGCCTGCCTGGAGAGAACGGACGCACTCCCGATTTCCGTGAGTACTTCAAGTTCTCAAGGTGCTGAATTGTTGAAATGAGGACCAATGTTTTTCCGGCCTGGCCGCGAACTGACACTCGTGTGTTTTTACGAGGAATAGATGTCTGAGCAAATTGCTAAATTTTTCAGCCCTGTCCGGACCCAAAGGGTTTCCCGGCGACCCTGGAAGGCAGGGTTTGCCTGGGTTGAAGGGGCTTCCCGGTGACCGTGGAAGCCCTGGACGGCCCGGAATCAAGGGAGAACCGGGAGTGGCTGGCTTTGACGGGCGAGCCGGAGAACCAGGTACACCAGGTCGGGACGGAATCGACGGACTGCCAGGTATGCATCCCCGGTGATGGGTGTGGGGTGCTGCGCGTCATTGCGAAAAAGTTTGATTGGACAAATGTCCCAACTTATTTCATGTCCAGGTTTGGATGGACGCAGAGGCGACCCAGGACGCGCCGGGCTGCCGGGCCGTCCCGGACTCAAGGGAGGCGCGGGATTGTCTGGGCGACCTGGAAACGCTGGTGCACCAGGACTGCCTGGACCCGACGGTGGCAATGTAAGTTTCACGCTGGCAACTATTTTCCATTCAGCAGTGGAGTGGCAAGTCCTTCAGTCAAAATACAGCTTTGAATTTGATGCTGATCATTTTCCAGGATGGGTGACTCAGCAAAGTCATTCAAGGCTCCCGTCGGCCAAAGCTTGGCCGTGTGTGGAACCAGGGGCTGTCTTGTTTCGAACTTTCTCATTGTGCGTGAACAAACCGCTCTTGTTGGCAGGGATTCCGAGGACCCAAGGGAGATTACGGTCTGCCAGGTTTCCCTGGAGAAGACGGACGAGTTGGTGAGAGGGGAGTGCCTGGCGGAAGAGGCAACCCAGGACTTCCGGGGAGAGACGGGCTGGACGGTGTGTCTTGTTTGTACGAGTACATTTCCGCACAAAGAAATGTTCTGAAAAGATACGGCATAAATCGGCCTGCTCACACACACAAAATATTTTTGAAAAATTAACAGGGCTGAAAGGACAGAAGGGTGAGCGGGGACTACCACCTCTCCCGATACGTGTGGAGCCTGGACCCCCGGGTGACCCAGGTCGGCCAGGACTCCCAGGGTTACCAGGACCACCGGGCCTGCCGGGACTGGATGGTATCACAGGATTGCGCGGTGACAAGGGATTTAGAGGGCCACCGGGCCCTCCTGGATTCCAAGGTCGCAAGGGTCAAGCGGCGTTGGACGGGCTGCGTGGTGAAGATGGTCGTCCGGGGCCACCAGGATCTGCTGGACCTGGTGGAAATCCCGGAATCCCAGGCCCCACGGGTGGAAGCGCCGGTTGGTACTTCACAAAGTAAGTTGAGCTTCAGTGACGAGGCATTGGTTTGTTTTTTTATTTTGCCATTTTCAGTGCACATACGCTGGTGGTGTGTGTTTGTTGTGGGGTGCTGAAAAAATAAAGAAATTTCTTGTCGTTTCAGGCACAGCCAGAGCACGCAAATTCCCTACTGCCCTGCTGGAACCACGAAGATGTGGGACGGATATTCACTCCTGTTTGTGCAGGGCAACGAGCGCTCACACGGACAAGACTTGGGTAAGCAGCAGAGAAAACTGTGGGAAAGGCATCTGCCGAGTTATGGGTGGAGCATGGAGAAAGGAATCTGCACCAACTGACATTTTTCAAAGCAGCTAAATTCAGTACTCAGACTGAGACTTCAAACATCAGCTCTTGAGTTCACAGCTACTCGTTGCTTGCTCAGCGAAAGCCTGGAGCAACAAACGAAACAGGTTGTTCGCTGGAATAAGAGGAAAACTAGCCTTTGTCTGGGGCAGGGACCAATGATTTTGCCTTGACAAAGGTTCAGGGTGTTGGCAAAACATTAGCCAGACTTGCTTCCCCCTGTGATGCTTTTGTCTGGGCATTTCAGACACATTTGTGCACAACACTTGCCAATGCGTTGGAGTTTCACAAAGGTGTCTGCCACACCTGGCCAAACTTCCGTTCACATGCGAATCCGATTTGCTCTCAGGTTCAGCCGGTTCGTGCCTGCAGCGCTTCAGTACGATGCCGTTCATGTTCTGTAACCTGAACAACCGGTGCACGGTGGCATCGCGCTCCGACTACAGCTACTGGCTGTCGACGCCTGAGCCGATGACGGCCATGATGAACCCGGTCTCGGGCGAGCAGGTCCGCCCCTACATCAGCCGCTGCTCCGTCTGCGAGGCGCCTTCACAGGTGAACAATTCTGTTGAATTGCTCAGCACATCAGTGCAGACCGTGTCGTTAGCTTCCTGCCCAGGCGTAGGCCGCGTGCTGGATTCGACTTGAAACTGTAGATTTTTCTGCACTTTGAAGAGAAAATGAATGCAAACAAAAATGGGTCGAAAGGAAGTTTGGCAAAAGGCACAAGAGACATTTTCCACGACAGACCACAAGTCGCCAACATACTTGTCTGGTGTGACACGCACAACAGTGGAACTGTTCTTGCAGATCATGGCAGTTCACAGTCAGAGCTTGACGGTGCCGCAGTGTCCGCGCGGCTGGAAGGACTTGTGGATCGGGTACAGCTTCGCAATGGTAAGTCTGAATTCCTCACATGAACACTGAGCCATCACTTCTGCGTTGTTGCTTCCGCATGCATTGTTGTTGACTGTGCTGGCTCAGCACTTGTAAACGCCCCCCCCCCCTCGCTAACTGTGCTGAGGTAACTGCTGAGCAACTCAGTTGGCCCTGCAGAGTTAGCTCAGCACAGTTCGCGAGCAGGGGTCAGCGCTTTGGACCGCGGGCTTTCTTGGCGCCAGTCTTCTTGTTGGAAATGGAGTATTTGCAGGATGGCACCTGAGAGATGTGTCGCTCTCGTGAAACACAGAAACAAGCTGAAAAGTTCATGTGTTTTGCAGCACACAGGGGCTGGTGCGGAGGGCACTGGACAGATGCTGCAGTCCCCCGGCTCGTGCCTCGAGGATTTCCGCGCCACACCTTTCATCGAATGCCACGGCACGGGCACGTGCAACTACTACGCGACAACGCTGAGTTTTTGGTTGAGCGTCATCGACCGGCGAGACCAATTCGTCAAACCGCGCCCGGACACAATCAAAGCGGGCAACCTCCGACAAAAAGTGTCTCGTTGTATCGTGTGTATTCGTGGCAATAGTTCCTCATTCATACAATCACCCAACACCTTCGGATAAAATGGAGTTTGTTCAGAAGAATGAATGTTTGTTGCGTTGTCCAGTGTCGTGTCCAAGGTGTTTGTTTGTTGAAATTTGATTGAATGCTGACGAGGTGAGCTCGACAGAGTACATCTTGTTGCATCGAATCAAAATGTGCGTCCGTCCTGTCTCGTTTGTCTCACTCTTCAAAAGTGACCTGTTCTGTGTTTTTTTTTTTGTGATTGTGGGAGTGAATGTGGAATGACGAATATTCATGGTGCTACGAGTGTAGGTCGTCCTCAGAATGCTTTCCGTGTTTTTCAGAACGAACACCTACTGTGCCATGAGCGAGTATTGCTTCAGGTTTTAGGAACCAAATGAGATTATTAGTCGTCACTGTTTGTGTCGTGCATCGTGTCTGAAATTGTGCCGTACACAAAAACGCCTCATTTTTTGTGGATTTTTGTTGTTTTTTGTTTTCACCACTGCCAGGTTTACAAAATTTATTTACAAATTGAGAGCAGCTTTGTTGTGGTCAATGTCATCTCCACGTTCCTCATCGTCTCGGGGGAAATGTTGGATTCTTTCGTCATCGCCCTTTATCTTTTGATTATCAACGCAAAATTGGATGCGGGGACAAGAATACAACCTTCCATACAAGCTGACTGTGATATTTTATGAAATTCAAAACTCAAATGTGGTACCACAGCACACCTCGCATCCAATTTGATTCACATCTGTTGATATGATGAAGCTGGGGTGCGGTGTTCTGACGGAGCCCACAATTCAGCTGCGGCCGAACAACAGGAAATGTTTCCTCTTGTTGCATTTTTATACAATTTGTACATCACTAATCTTGTTCAGACTGTCGTGTACCTTCATCATTTGTTGTCCTGAAGTCGCCTTTGGACGACAGAGTATTTTTTATCAGATTCAGCGCAACGCTCGCACAGCTGTCTATCTCAGAGAGCTCTGAAATTATTGCGAATTCCAGTGTTCACGTGAACTGAAATTCGTCACAAAAAGAATTTTGGTGAACACAAAATTATGGTTGCAAAGATTTTCACTTTTGGATTTTAGTTGGCAAGCATTTTGTTTATCGAAAGAGCAGTCCAAATTGTCAAAACTCATGTTCAGTGGCGAAAAATAAACATCTCTTGTACAGAATAATACAACGGCTTCTCTTTTACCATTGCTTTTCGGAGTGAAGACATTTCAAATTCTCTCGTTTGTGGACATAGCTTGACCAGCGATTCCACAGTCAGAGTCGCGCATGTGTGCAGGTGCACAGACGCACACATCCAAGTTGCAAAGGTAAAAGTTAATCTCGACACTTCGCCGTTGCAGACAATACATTAATACTGTGACAGATAAAAGTACCACCAGAATGGGTCTTCGCAAAATTCACCCATTCATATAGCCGCACAAAAGCGGAAGACTGCTCCTGCAATAGCAGAGAACCTGTTGTAACTTTTCACACCAAACAACAACTGCTTGTGCAGTTTTTAATGAAAAAAGAGGTCAACTGAAAGCCAAATGAACAGGAGTGGTTTCGCGAAGAGTTCTATCAAGAAACTGAAAGCTCTTGACCACTGTTCAGCGTTCTGGTCAACCACACGCAGTATCACAGACAATTCAAATTTAGTTGAGAACTGACAACTTACAATTACGTGTGCAGAGACAGGCTTGCGCACAGAGAAAACCTTGGTTTCCCAACCCCACCGCCATTTCCCTTCCGTCGATGCAGGCCGTCAAGCACTCGCACCGCGGACAGGGGTTCACGCTTTCGGCTGGCGAATCTGAATCTCTGGCCGTGGAAATGCAAAAAACACAGGCCAGCTTGGGAATGATTTGTGCTGGCGGAAGGTCATCACTTCTGGTTTGGAAAAGGTCAATGGGATAGGGTTTTGTTTCTGATCACAGGCGGTCACACACATCTGTGCAACACATGCACGACTGGTGGCAATTTTAAAGGGTGTGTGGTGTATTCACGGCAAAAAAGCAAACCTTGCGGCATCTGAAGGGCCCCGGAATGTTTTGAAAAAGAAGACGTTCTTCTGTCAGAAAAAAAAGACAACGGCAAGAACAATGACAGATGAACCGGGACTCTGGAACCCAGCCTGTCCAGTGAAAATTTCCCCTTCTGGCTTCTGACAAATGATTGACCCTGGTGACCTGCGGCCAGAACGGCCTTGCTTCGCGCCGCATGAACAACATCGTCAGCCCATGCAGGCAGTGCAGGTTTTCACAATTTCACGGCTCTTCCGCGTGATGGCTTTCATTGCGGGTTTACCTGCAGGGACATTCGAAGCACGACCATGTCGACCCCCCCCCCCCAACGTACAAATGCAGGCACCATTGTGTACAAATTGCGCGCGACATGTGCAAGTGGATTCAGTTACTCGTCATCCGACGACTTAGTTTGGGCAGATTTCTTTTCTTTTTCAACTTTCTTCTGTTCATCTTCTGTGCTTTCTTCTTGTGAACTTTCCGGATCTTCTCTTGCTGTCTTCTTGGCTTGTTGACTGCGTTTCTGTTGCTTGTCGTTCGGCATATCAGAATCTTCCTGAAAACAAATCAGTGCAAATTTGTGGGTCTTGTTCGCTTGGAACTATGCACGAACGTTTGAACACACAAGATATGTCTTCTCGTCCAGATTCGTGCACAAACTTTTTCTTGGCAGCTTTTTGCCCTTTTGCATGTTGAAAACACTGTCAGCGGCTCATGCACAAGCGATTGTCGCACAGACAAGTCTGCGCGTTGCAAGCTTTGATATTTTTGATGGTCGCGTAGCCGGCCATCTAGGTGCCGCTGACGGCTTAAAAACCCTTAGCATTCATGCATGTGTGCGTCTGTCCACACTTTGGAATGTAACCTCCCCCCCCCCCCTATTTTTTTTACTCAAAGTTGGCGCTTTCTCTGCATTTGAGGCAAGACCAACGACAGACCCAACGTTCCAAAATGGACGGACGGAACCGCGCGAAACAAAACACCGCAGCGCAGTCATGCATGTACACACCCTGTCCTCTTTCCACCAGTCCTTTGGGAACTGCGCGATGTTGTCCATGTAGGCCTGGTTCTCCTCCCACTCCTGCTCCCATCGTTTGTGGTCGTACTCCGGCTGCCGAGCCATGATCCGCCGCAGGATCTCCTGATTCTCCCGCGTCACCCGCAGAAGCTCCCGCTGACGCTTCTCCCGGTTCAAACTGAGTGTGAGAAGCGAGGTAAGTAAGAGCTCCAACTCAAGATGCAACCTTCAGAAAAGACCGAGAAACGACGAGTGGTCCTCAACACATGCATTGGGGAAAAAAGACGCAGAGCACTTTGCTTGGCTCGTTTTGAGGCTTTCCCACAAGTTTTCTGCGGGTCAAAGGAAGGGATGCATTCATGGTGACATCAAGATCTGTATGCACTGCATGAATCCGTCAAACTGGCTGCGTGCAAGCACGCACAGTCATCATGACCAAATAGAACAAATATCTGCTTGAAGTGGTCCAGAAAAACCCACTGAAGTCTTGACAAATGCCGGTAGTTTCTGACTTGATTGACATGAAAGAATTTGTTTGAGTATGTCTTTCAGAAGTTGATTGGACCCAGACAGACAAACAAAAAGAAAAATTGCGAGGATCACATCAGAACAGGTTTATTGGACCAAGGACTATCCATCGTCCATGTGCACGAGGAATGTTAGTGATTGCAGTTCAGATATCGAAATGGAATGCTATCCCCCAAAAATAATGTTCCAAAGGTTGTTTTGTTGAATTTCATGGCTGCAACCTGTTCTGGAGTTTGCACAACACGTAATCACACCACAATTTCCTCAATTGAAAGGCAAGAATCGATTTTACATAATCATCAACTCCAGTCATGCGCTCCGTTCAATTGACCGCCTGCATGAAGTTTCCAACAAGACTGCATGGGGCGGGTTCTCTTCTGAATTATGCAGACGTTCATCGGAAAATTTCCAGCAACAAATTTCAATGCATAACCAGTGTCGTTCATCAATTCAAACGAGAAAGCTCTTTCTCGTCAAAAATATCAAGGCAACTAGACTTTCAAGTGGAGAATCAGCCGCGCGCAGCGTACATCGGCAGGACAGCACTTGTGTGTGTCAAAGAATGTGTGCATAGTGTTA
>JAAUXT010094082.1_pt1 | contig 41679 bp, 41 predicted proteins | sample 7278171 | NCBI WGS metagenome assembly JAAUXT01 (sample SAMN14350112, study PRJNA611818) | marine sediment metagenome | isolation source: surface marine sediment (1.8m) | place: French Polynesia: Moorea | collected 2018-08
CATTTTGTCCTATTGCTGCTCTTTCACCATGCAAAGTTCCAGGCAACTTGAATGTGTCAACCCTGAAAAACGTTGCCCAATCGGTTACTTAGATTGCATGCCTCGTACGAGTACTGCACGCGGGTAACTTTGAATTTGTCAGAAACACTTTTTATCGCGTGCGCCAATAAAATAACAAACCTTCGGCCAAAGAAATTTATGACATCGCGTGTTATTTTTTCTCGAAGATCGAAAAGTTTGGAGAAAATTGGAGAGATAAATCTTTGTATGGGCACGATTCACGACGACGAGATCAAAATGGCGCACGCAATTTCTCTTATCCGAAGTCATCAGTTTGAGCAACCATTCGCAGTGAGCGTGACATCGAAATTTTGAAAAGGTTTTGAATCTCGGGAGGAGGCGGCGCTGTCCGGCGCGCTGTTGATTCACGTGCTGCTGCTCATCGCAACGCTGAGCGCGCAACTCGACGCAGCTGCAGCAGCCGAGAACCTAATTAATTTACTCTGTGTCATCTGTCCACATTACCAAATACCATAATAGTTTTCCGATTTTTCTTAATTGGAATTCTTCGGCCCGAGCTAAAGCTTTTGAAAGTAAGAAGCCCATGGGAGGAAGGAGGTCATTAATCTTTGTCCACTTGGGCAGCAGGCAAAAGCAAAGTTTCGCGATTGAGAAGGAACCTCCGGAGGAGGATTCTGGTGATTGTCTGTTTTATGCTGGTCAAAGGACCAGGGAATAAATACAGTTGTCCACACTTCCACCTTGTGGTGGCTCGACTAACTCTTTCTGTATCTGAAACTCAAGCTTTAGTGTCTGTTCGCGAAACAATCGTTTTTTCCAATCTGGACTCATGCTGAAGCTGAGTAAACGTGGGATGAAATTCCCACCTGAGTCCGCATGGTGATGTGTAATCGAAACCCCAAGATATTTGCCCTGTATGGTCAGTATTAGCTACCAGTGACTGATCAAAAGTCTTGTAACGGGCAGCAACATGCAACGTCCTGCCATACGCAGGAAGACACCAAGATGAAAAGCTCGCAGAACATTTTTTGATTAGCACAGTCGAGTGGACGCTCATAGCCAGATAATTCAAGTCCATTAGATGCTTTGTCCAGCAGTATTCTTCACAGAAACGGAGGAAAATATAATTATATAATTACCCTCCACTCAGAAAGGAAACTATTCAGCAAATTTTGGCAACAAAGTTTACCCGCAGGAGCCAAGCAACGACGAACTCTCACAATGCTTTCTGTGCGGCACAACCAAAGAGCAAATGAAACGGAAAAGTCTGTCTGAACCTCTGTAAAAAGTCGCTTGGCTAATTTTCGACCAGTGGCAGTCCACGAGATGGGTGATCTCCTGACCTGGTGTACGTACGAACAACATGCACGGTAAAAGTCTCGAGGAACGGTTGTCTGAACACGAGAAAAGTTTTGGTCACAGGACACGAAAAAAAGTGTCAGTAAGATGGTCGCTTTTGAAAAAATCGTGTCGTTTGTGTCACTTTCGTTCTTCTTTGGGCGCGGGAGGGGGGGGGGCGTCGCGTTCTTCAACTTCTCTTCCAAGCGGAAGACGTTCAGTCTCAAAGAGCCTTGCTGCAGGGTGTGCGCTGCTAATAAGTAGATCTACATCACGGAGCTCGGTGCAAATTAAACCCAATTACACACGAACAATTGACGAGCGCTGAAAAAGCTGGCCTCTCACGCTTATTAGTACGTTTATCTGAATGTCTTGCGTTCGATAATAAACTTAATGACCAGCGCAAAAGAGCCTCTGCAGCGACAGCCCTGCAGGAACATATCTATGACGCAACTTCAATTCCACTAACCGTCCAGAAATTCGCAGACCAGGTCTGCAGGTTCGAGCTCTTTGATTTCACGTCAAACACCCGAAGCTTGATTGATGACTTCTCCTTCTTTACAGCAATTAGCTCCAGCGGTCTGCAAAGGTCTGCGCGTCTGGTCATCTGCGAGTTTAGAGGTCAGACTGGAGTAGCCGCGTGGACACCAGACAGATGGACAAGTGGAGTTTGTGCACGTAACATCAGCACGAACTATTTGAAGCCATTTGGATTCGTTCAGATCTGAGGATTGGATTGAGTCGAACACCTGAACTCTGTGCCTTCTTCTCTTTGAGTTTGATGTCTTTAATGACAGGTTGCATTCGAGCAGAATTCGGCTCCTTCAGGCAAAGTGCTCATTCAAATCGCATGAGAGGGGCATGTTGGATATTGTGGTGCACGCGACTTCTTAACGATCTCCCAAGGCTCAGATAAACTGCGCTTTTTGTCACCAAGGAGCAAATGACCCCAGCTCAAGTCCGCCACAACAACACCAATGTTTTTGGGCAGGGTACGGGGCAAGGGGGAATTGTCCATTCTCTGACCTGTGCCATCCTTCGACTCCACACGACCGGTGCCCTTCAAACTAGTGTCTGCTCCGCCAACCCACACGCTTTCAACAAACGTGGCTTCCATTCAACTTCAAAGCCAAACAACTCCCAGAAACCCCAAATATAGAGACAAGCACTGTTGAAGCAAAATCTTCATTTTGTGAATACCAGGAATGAGCTTCTGAAAATACAGATTTCAATTGTGATGACAAAATTCAAATTTTCTGACGTGGTTCCAATGTTCCACGCGTCTGCAGCTCTTGAAACTGCACCTGTTCAGTTATAATCAAATCTTTATGGCTGTTTTGAGGTCATTTGTGTGAAGATTTCGATTCATTAGGAGCAAACAAATTACCCGCTTGTGTTTATGCACGCACGGTGATGTAATTTGACCTGCTACGAACAGAAATTAAAAACCTAGATCAACACAAGGCACGTTGCAGACAAATATTGTGAAGACATTGAACCCCCAATCTCCAGTGAAAGCCGCTTCGTTTTTTGGCTGGTAGCAGCAACTGGAAACGACATGAAGGCCGAACGTTCTGGGCTGGATTCAATAAACCTTCGGCGTTTCCATCGCCAGAAAATTGGAAAGCAAGAACTTTCAATCGGCTGAGCAGGTTTCCGCGTGGAATCAACCGGGCATTTTCTCGGAGTGCAACTGCTTTTCCTGCGAAGCACAAGACCTGTGAGCGATGGTCACCCCTGATTGAGCATCGAGACAAATGTGCCGCACCAAGTTTTCTGCGAATTAGTGTTGCATCTCGGGTGGCGATGGACCAAAATCTGGGGGTGTATTTTATTTCTCGGTTCAATTTTCAAGCTACGCAAGCAATGCCTCCGGTGAGCAGATCAAAAGTTACCTGACCAATCGACTGGAAGGGTATTCTGTGTCTCATCGGCTACTGATAATGGCTATTAGCTACCAATCTCGGTACTGGAAACCTAACCACCCCACGCACACGATAAAAGGAAGGTCTGTAACTCAAACTCTGCGCCGGCAAAACCTCGGGTTCAAATTGACGTAAGTTGTTCAGATCAAAAGTCCAGCTTGCGACCCAAGGGTGCTTCAGCGAACTTCATCGGCTCAAAATAACGTCCATGCCCACTCGGCACCCTCTTCATATGCAACTCTGCCAGGCAGGTATTGTTGTCCATCTGTGATAAGAACCAACACTCCCTTATCAAAGTCACCTGTTCGGTTCGGCGCATTAAAAAACGAACCTGGACAATTGTTGTGGTCATAATCTTCTGCAATACATTTTGTGCCCCTTCCTTTGTGTGGACAGGTGGGGTTTCAAACTGGAGAGCATTACTGTTCGTTTATGTGTCCAATTAAACGGAATATTGATTGTCGTCTTGATGATTTACAATTTCTGTTTCCAACTTTTGGAAACTCCAGTTCAAGATGCGAGTGAATTTCTCACAGACTAAAGGAGAAACGAGTCACCAAGTGTTCTTGGGTGATTTTAATTCCAAGACAAGATTTCACTCAAGAACCAATTCTTTTCGACAACGCGTTGGATTTAAATTTAGATTTTCCCACGAAAATTGTTCAACTGACTCCAAAATTGCTACAATTTGTCACAACGACAGTGATTTACTTCCAGGTCTCCAACCCAGTTACACAACAGGAACCAAATTGCACTGCGAAAAACTTTTGCATCCTGCACGCAAAATGCGTCGTTGCAACTCGGCAGCTAATGTACCATCTCAGTCTTTGGTTCCCTCAGCCATATGGGGAACGCAAATTTGCAAGCCAAACCCAAATGCCCCGAGAAGCAAATGAAAAGAATTATGCCATGAATGGAAGAAAAGCTATTCTGAGCGTGACGTAAAAACGCTTCATCACTCTTGCATTTTGCACGCAGAGACGACCCTCTCCTGCAACGACTGAATCGACGTCCTCTGCCGTCCACTTAATCCTGCTGAGAAACATTCCTGCACAACAATCCATTGAAAGTCGACCGCTGAACACAGCTGACAAAAGCCCGCCATTTGTGATTGGGCTCAACGACTGCGAGTACAGCGTGCCAAAACACGTATCTACCAAATCAGGCCGATGGAGGGTAAAGCTTTTGGTCAAAGGAAAATTTTGTTTTGGGTCCCATAAAGTGTCATTGGTGAACAGGAGCGAAGCAAGAACAAAAGCAGGTCTGGCATTTTGCATTTCAAAAGACAACCAGTAACATTCACAACTTTATTTTGCAGATACATCACCCAAGGATGCTGATCGTTTGACCAACATGGTTTTGTTCCTGCCTCAACGCTCAACACACAAATGTGTTCTTTTGCGACACTGTTTTCATGTTTCGTGCCAAAGAAAAAAAAACTGCCAGAACTTCACGTGAAGACAATTCTCAGTGCAGTTATGATCAGTGGCGACTTCAATTTCAGTCAGCCAATCGAGGCGCTGCATGCAGACGGACGGGGGCGATCTTAATTTGGTGAGAATTGTAAAAATTCTGAGATAAGATTTCTAATCACATTATCTGATATCAAACTCCTTGCCTAAGCCCAGCTAAGCTGAACCAATTGTTTTCTTAGACCCTTGACACCATTGTTTGCTCAACGCGCAGCCCGCGCAGTCTGTTGCCACCTGCAGCGCGCATTCTTTCAATGGACGTCTCACGGAGCTGAATCATTTTTCTTCCTTCGCACATTGAACGAACAACAACTGCATCAGGATAGAATTTAAAATGTGCTTCCAGAGGGGCGCGTCCAAGTTTTGGTCACAGCGCGCTGACTCCCGCACGTTCGGGGGCAGTGTAGGTTGAACTTGGACCTTTTTATGTGCAAACAGAAACATTTTGCGCCTGCCGAACAAATTGTGGAGCAAAACCACATTTTTCGCGAGGGGCAGGACTCGTTGGGGCCCCTTGCGCCCCCTGGATCAGCTCCTGACATTCGTCGAATCTTGCGTGAACAAGAGAACACAAAGTATTTTTGACTTCGAACGGCACCAAATATCCCAAACTTTTCGCTTTGACGTCCACTGAGCAACCATAATAACCAGGACCTGTTTGCGGACTGTTCGCCGAGTGCTCTTCCAAACAGATGTGTAGAGACCTTGGTTGTGCACTCAGTTCACAAGAACAATTTCCCACTTTCATACTTAGCAGAACTCACTGTCTCAAGAGCCAACCAGCATTTCTCACAAGAACAGACCCGCTGAAGCTACGTTGTTTGTTTGCTTTGAACTATTCAAACGTTCATTGTCACTCGTGAAAGGAGTTCCATTCATCAACTGCGATGAGCAGCCAGTGAAAAGACAAACAAGTCTCGAATCGCTGGAGAGGAGCTTCCTAATGCAACACTCCAACTCCCCACCCGCGGTCACAAGCGCAGTTCACTTCCCAGGTAATTAGAAATGCGAAATTATCCCACTTCAATGCCACTCACATTTTACTACAGACGAAAGAGACCTTGGGAATCTTGAAGACATTTTGACCTCTCCGTACCCATGTCTTCTATCTACAAAGGCCGCTTCAGATAACAACGACTGATAAGCGTTCCCATTTCATGATACACTCATATTCCATCCCAAGTCCCAACTAACTCCTGACATTTTGACCAAACGCGGCACATTCGGTTGACACGTTGAGAAATTCAAGAGCGTTTGCCCATTTCGAATGATTGGTCTGTAACTTTTTTCCCTGTGAAGGTTGTCCATGACAAATCAACTTTTGAACAAAATCAACGGCAACAAACTATCATTGGTGTGTCGTGATGAAAGTCTGTCTCGAATTCCAGTTTCAAAATGCAAGAAAAGACATCTACGTTTTGTGGGAAGATACTCAAGAAAAAATTTTCTTCTCAGCTCCATAATCGCAATCTTCCTTTGGTTTGAGCGAAATCAAACATCGAAGGTCAGCGATGTCACTGTTGCACATCAGTGTGACGCTGCAGTTAAAGTGCGAGACAGATCTGCTTCAATCAGAAGAAAACTCGAGTGACAGACCTGACACACGGCTGCATCAAAGCTCAAACACCTTCACTGAAACATACACCAGAACGTGAACATATCAAGAAGTAGGTGGGGTTTCAATATCAAACGAGAACCCATCGTTATTCTGGAACTCACATGCCGAACACAACAAATCATCTATCAAATATCGATTGCAGCCAATTCAGAGTTTTGACAAGTTTCACAGCAAGATAAGTTGCACTTGAAGTTGACACCAATTTGAACTTTGAGTGCAGAACTTTTCCACCTTTTCTTTCGCGTTTCTTCAGAATTCTGTTCGCGTGATATTGTCAACCAACACCAATTTCGAATCGGACAATTTAATCTCCCGTCACAAATTGTGGCTTCGCACGACACGCACAAGAAGCGAAGGCGCGCTCCTGCTTCGTGATCAGCTCAGAAGAGACGCACCTCCGCACGTCTGCGCGGCGCACTGGACTTTGGAACGGAGTCAAACAGCATCTTTCGAATGCCACAAGCTGTCACTTTACAGACAGAACGCGCCCATGGGTACTGTTGACCGAACACACGAAAGTTCTGAGAAGAAACCATCACGCTCACAGAGATTTTTGCACCGAAAATGACTTTGCCTCTGGGTACAGAAATGCATAAGTACTGCCTAATGTTTCTAAAGACAGACCTCGCACTTGTAATTCTTGTCGTGATCATGAAAATTCAACCCAACTTGAAAAATCACTTGTGGGTTTTGGAAAGTACCTGGATTTGAGGGTAATGAGGTACATAAAAGACTAAACGTGGCGCCGTAATGACAAGCCAGCATTTCCCAACCTGGCATTCAGTTTCTCTAATGTGCTCTTCTCATGTGCATTTTGCTGAGTACGAGCATTTTGAAAATATCATATTGTACGCACGAGAGCATGCGACAGCCACTGTACCAGTCGCACAACTCAACCGACCAGTGTCAGTTTTCTTACTCGGAGCAAAATGTGTTATCTGGAATACAGTGCAGTGCAAGTGATTGCAGACCATTGAAAGACCATCAATCAAATATTGGAACTGAAACGTCCCAACAGACATCCAGATTCCCGCAGGGGGTACAGCATGCTGAAATAAAACATGTATCACACTTCAATACAGTGTCTGCAAAATTGAATCACACAGTCAAAAGTTCAATCCTGGCAGGAAAGTCGGATACTCTGCTCTCCAATTTCAAAAGAGAACTAAGGATGCCAAACGTGTGTGGTAATGCAAGTAATATGCAGGTCAAGATGTTCCATTTAGAATCCAGGTGTGACATGTCAGCACGCAGGTTCAGCTGCATATGGACAGAATGCCAATATATCACCAAAGAAATTGACTTACTGACAACTTTACAAGCTCATCCTGTCCAAATGTTTGAGCTTTGTTTGGCCTTTACAGTGACCACATGCCAAATGACCGCACATTTCTGGACTTGGGGGCTGGACAAACTGCAAACATATTTCGCCTCACAGAAAAGAAAAGCAAGAAAACGTGCCCCTGGCACTTCATCGTGCACACCGCCCTGTTACAAACTGCCACGGAATCTGTCTGTGACTTCGTTCTTCTCAAGATAGATTCAAATTCGTTGCTTCATGCATCTTTGCGCAATCATCCAAAAGCAGCTGAAAGTGTTGAAGGAGTAAAATGGACCCCATCCATTGCAAGCTGGTCCAATTGCATAACGATCAGCACTCCCTGTTGAAATCGCGCTCACTTGTTTATTTTCAAACACATCGGGCATGCGGCTGCAACTCATTCAAGCTAAATATAATGTGACAAATTAAATAAGTATGCACTTAAATCCGAGATTTAGATAAGTCTGCAGATTTGCAATCATGCAAAGAATAAAAAGAAAACAAGAACAACTTCCACTCCAGTAACACTTGTGAAAAATTGAATGCATTCCCAGCAGCTCCCGTTTTGACAGTTTATCGCCAATATTATTCCGAGATAGTACGTTGGCGTGCCTCAGTCTGGAATTCTTGGTTTAAGATAGCAGAGCAGCCAGAGATGATCAGCTCTGCGCAGATGACAGCAGTGATCAATGAGGTGCAAAACGACATCGCCCTCGACCGAGTAAACAAGCCAACACACGCATTAAATCCCGCGCATTAAACACATTAACTGCTACTTAAATTGATGAAGTGTTCTCCCAAAGAATGACAAAGCCTCAACAAACTTATGTCCATGTCTACTGCGTCTTCGCGTTCTCATATTTTTGGTTCTCGTTCTGCGCACACACCAGAACAAGTTCTCCGGATCTTCCCCTCGAGAGCATCTCAGAGGTTGAAACCTCTTTGAACCTCTGAAACCTCTTTGACAGCAACGCTTGCAAGTTTGTTTTGTCATGTTGAGAGCTTTTGTGGTTTGTTTACGATTTTCTTTGAGCAGTGTCCGGCAAGATCTTGCCGAATTCTTCGGCACCTTACTTTGACCTGATCATTTGCAGCAGGCTGCCTGTCGCGCTGTTTGTTGTGAAGTATGTGAACCTGCGATGTAGGGTGCGTGCCTTTCACCCTCACTGATTGGCCCAACTCACGTTCCAAGCAGACCCACTTTAAGATGAAACGTTTTTCAAAATGTTCCAACAAAACTTTTACAACTTCTTAATTTCTCACGCAGGGTGAAATTCTAGCACTTTTTCAAACAAAGAGCCATCTTCTGAACAAGGAGCCAGAACGCAGCAGCCCTGTAATAAAACCCCACGATATCGTCTCAGTTCAAATCGACACTGAACGATAAAGTTCAATGAAACAATGCCAAACAAGAGCGCAATAGCTCTTCCGTGTCTTCATGAGTTCACGGTGAAATCAAATCCGAAAACTACTTGCAGAAAACTCGAAACAGTTGCAGCAGAAACAAAGCCGCCGAATTTGAACAAAAAATTCTTCATGCTTGGTCAGTCCATGTTGACTTGAAGTACACTTCAAAAAGTCATCCCCTCTTATCACCCGACGTTCACTGCTTTTGAGGCTAATCAGTCGGAAATTGTGCCTCGCCTATCTCTTGCTTTTCAAAAGTATGAAGAAGTGTCCATGTCTTCCGAATTCACGGAGAGTCCAGGAAACAGTCCCGCAACACGCCAAACAAAGTCACGTCATTAGATTTTGAAAGACACTTTGATACAACTGCTACGAAGGTTAATTTTTGAAAGCTACGTACATTTTAATGGCACGGTCAAGAAACAGGAAATTTGCCGACACGAAGCCCTTGATATTGGATAGAGGGTTCTTTTTAAATGTTTGACAATGACAGAAGGAAGAATTCCTCACATCCAGCATCAAAGTAAAATGTCATCACCTTTCATGGAACCTTGGCACCTGGATGCTGCCCTGTCTTTTCTTCAGAAGTGTGCGGCTCCCCAAGTGGGGAGATTTAACACACAATGTCAGCACTTAGGAACGCACTTTGAGTAAGGTCTCCTGATGACACTGTCAGTCCTTGTCCAAGCAAAGGTGCAAAAGAGAAGAACGCCCTTTAGAAAAAGCAGAAATACTTGTGTCACACAATCTGCCGCAACTCATCACCAGGCGGGAGTCCGACGCACGAGTAGCAGCCAACTTTCCTGCAGCATCATTTTACCTCATTACACAGACAAGTCAAAGCGCTGCCTGAGTTTGAACTAATCTGTACGCTTGCTTCGATTTACGTCAAACGACACCCCTAACACCGCAAGATCACGGTCTGATTTTCGCAAAGATATCGGTTCGAACTTTTTGAAGGAGGGCCACAGTGCACTGCAGTATTCGAACATTCGAACTGCAGTAAATTTCACGCTCGCCGGCGACAACTGTTTAGAACTTTGCTTGTTCTGGAGGTGAGTTTAATTTCCCTAAATCTGCGTACAGCTTACATAAATCTAGCAAATGATACTTACATTGGCAATTACGGAAAACCGTGAAATTCAATCAGGTTTTGTGTTTCAAATGTTCTTTGCGATCTGTCTCATAAATTATTTTGCTTTCGATAAATCAGTCTTGCTTCAGTGTCCAAGTTCCTCAGTTGTTCATTAGCATGCACAATAGAAATGAGAAAATTGAGCAACTGTGGGAAAGGAGTGGAGCAGTTCTGGTTTGCCTCTCCTGCAGAACAATTTTCACCTCGTAACTCCGGTGTAAAAGGCACGCTAGGCATCATCAGCTGGTTTGGATGCTCGAACAAATTTCAACAGAATGCATCTCAATGGATTTTTTTCCAACAAGAAAAGTTTGTCCATTGAACCTGCGTGCTGACAAATTCTCAACAATGGAAAAGCTATTTTCCAATATGAGTCTGGTGATTCTCCAGTATGGGGGAGCTTGATGTTTTTGACCAATTCCTGGTCACAGTAGTTCGCAAGTTTTCGTGCGAAGCCCTCAAGGCATACATCAGAAATTTATCGCATCTGGACTCAACCACGCCGGCTCCACGCCATGTGCCTGTTTCACAAATTTTTGTGCCAGAAAGTCCGAACATTACATTACTCGGGGGTACGGCGTTGCAAGACCAAAGCGAGGAGCAGCACTTTGTTCGTAATTGGCTACTTAACTTAACTTAGCCTGATGAACAGATCATGACTTTTTCTGCAAGATTCAAAAATGATGTCTTTGGTCTCGAGGTGTCCTGAGGATCTGAACGTGTCTGATGAGGAATATCTGACAACTGATGAGCAGTTATGATGACCTGATGATCTTTAAAGCTCGATTTGGATCGCTAACCATCTCAAACTGTCAGCCAAAGAACACTAAGCGACTCAGAAGCACTGATTAGATACAAGTTGAAGACGTTAAAACCGTTAAATTCAATGAAAAACGTGACATTTCTTGAGGCTTTGGTGCAATGACTGCAGTTCGCCAACAAAACTTCCCCGCAAGGAACATATCAGCCAAGTGCAGGTTCCCTCCAAAAGGATATTTTCCGCTGATTTTGAACATAAAACAACCCGGAAAATTGTACTCTGCAGGAGCATCTTTCAGCGATCAAACCGTGATCAGGAGCAAATTTAAACTCAATGAATAAAAGTAATTGCAGGCTACCGCTTTCCATTAGTGAAAATGTTGGTGTTTGCATTTGACTATTTGCATCTCATTTGAGTTTGTCTGAACAGTGATGATCCCATAATGATCTTTTTGGCAGAAAAAAATGAACGTCAAGCCCACCCAAGTCTGTCGTGACAGTTTCCAACCTTGAGGGGTGGAACTTAGGCGTATAGTATTAATGAGGACCCAGCTGGTGGGAGGGGGTAACCACACCTCATCGAGTTCAAACGCGTCCCAATCAAGTAAAGAAAACCCTGAATTATTCTACAGAGGAGCGAAAATGAGAGGATGATGTAACGTGTCGGCACAACCACAAATTTGCTTCTTGCTGTGCACAATTCTTGGTTTCTAGATGTTCGAATCAGCAGCCTGCAGTCCTTGGCACGTTTGCTTGCAGATACAATGCAGAGAACTTTTGGGTTCCATTTGTCTCTGTGATCTCCATATTGCAGGTGCCAAATCATAGACTCACAGACTCAAAATTTCACACTTGAAAGGAATTCTTGGACGAGTCGTGTTCTTCGTTGTGCACACAGCCACCAGCAACACGCATTCCTTGATTACCTGACCGGGCTTTGGGTGGAAGCAGTCTTTAATTGTTGCATCACACTCGATGATAATTGATAAGCAACTGTGCGAAATGTTATGCTCACCGCGAGAAGAAAAACAGAAATGCTGATGAGTCCAATGTAATTTGGGTGCGACAACAACCATTTTGTTGCTTCTCTATTCTCTACGATGCGGTCATGCAGTTGCGCCGCCGCATTTCATTAGTCCTATCAGTGTTGATAAAAAGAATTTAAACGGTTTCACAGGACCGATAGCCTGGCGATGGCAAGTCTTTGTGTAGCGTGCACGGTCGTCTTTTTCGTCTCGTACGCGAAACCCGTTGCAGCGTGTCAAACATGAAGTCTCCGCTGCAATCTCGGAGATCGAGGTGTGGACCCCACATATCACCTGATAGAATGAAAGGCCCAGAGCGCTCCAATTCTGCTTCATTTCACATTTTTGAACTCACAAGTCTATCTATACGAGCTCGTACTTGAGGCGAGATCGATTGTGAGTTTGAAACTTGACTTCCCATCTCAGAACCATGTGAGAATATAATGAAAAAAGATAAGCAGGAAATTAGTCATTGTACTTCTCACAATCTACAAAAATTAACACAATTATTTTGCTTATTTTCGAACTTCACTGAGAGTCCAGATAATCCTTGACTCCACGGAAACCCAATTCACAGAGTGCCCACATGACTTTTCACAAAATTAACTTTGAGAAAGTGGTTAGAAATTTCACGTTACTCGACGATCAACTCAGATAGTGTTACAGATTTTTCCAGTTGCAAGTTTCGCATTGTTGGGGAAAATCTTTGTCCTTTGTGCGACTGTCCGCCCGTGTCCAGTGGGGGTCACGAACCCCGCGCCTCAAGTATGCATTCGCTTTGACAATTTTGCTTTTTCACGCGAATTCTCGCATCCAAATTGGCCCTTGAAGCAAAGTGCCCACAAAAGATTGATGCAGACCACACTTTTACCACACACAAATGTTTCTTTAGCACAGGCTGTGATGAAGTGCCTGTGCTCAGAACCGATACGCTTCTTGATAAATATTCACTGGCTGGGTTCCTAAATCAAACTTTTTGGCCTTTTTCCTGTCCAAACTGCCCATCTGTCCAGCACGTTTCTTGGACATCAGTGTTGAGTCGGAACCAGACGAAAATTTGGCGCACCTTGGGCAGGTGCAGGAGAGTGATGCAGCTGAGCGATCAAACCTCCTCCTGTTGCAGCAATCAAAGAACACACAAAGTTCCTCATCTGCGCACAGATCACGGCATGCATATTGATATGGACACCGCGACTGTGAAGATGAGTGCCAAGATTGTCCCTTTGTTTACACTCACTCCATTCACTAAGAAAACAATCCACACCTTATCAGAGTTTCAAATTCCGGACTTTTTCAACAATACTCTAAATTTCAAAGATCGCGTCTGTCTGTTTTGGTTAGCTCTTTCTAATGTTCGTTCCTGCGATCGCGTCCAAATTACAGGGGACTCGGCATGGAAGGAAAAACACACTCACAATACTTGATTTATCACACTCGGTTCTTCCCTTTCACACTGTTTGATTTAAACACTGGTCTTGGCTTCTTTTGCACAGATCAGTGGTCTTTTCTTCAGAGCCAACCGAACTTTTCGTCCACTCTGAGTCAGAACAGCGACGTGAACAGATGCAACAAGATTTACACTGAAAGGAAGCAGAACTTTCTGAAAAAAGAAAAACCGGATTATCAGTCTGCTCGAGTTCGTAGCAGACAGCGTGGAGCAGACTGACGACAGTTGTGAGTCGACGTCGAACTCATCCAACAGGATAGTTTACGGGTTTGTCACCTGGAGTTTGAAATCGCGTAAAATGGTGAGTAACGCCAATAAATCTGTCTTCATTTGTCACAAGGTGTTCTGTGAATCAACACAGCCACCGTGTGAAAAGGTGCGAGTGGTCAAGGGTTCTAAGCATATCTTGCAGTCAATGCAAGACAGAACGGATACACTGTCTGCTTCTGCAGTCGCCCAAGGATGCTTGGCACGTCAGGGCTTATCTAGCAGGACAGTCACCTGGACCAATCCAGTCACGCTGGACATAGATCATCAAAGAAAATGGACTCGATCACCACGCGAATCTGGTCAATAGTTGCTGACAGCCAAGGTTTCGCAGGTCAGCAAATCTGTGAAGATTCCCAAGGTTTCTTGTGACTTCAAAAAAGTCTGAAAGTCAAGAATGTGTGTCTGTTTTACACCTCCTATCTCACCCACCTGCAAACGAGCAAGGCACCGTGTGAGGGCAGCAACTTTAATGAACAGGTTGGCCTGTCCTGCAGGATGTTTATCAAAACTATTAGCTATGTTTTCCCATCAAAAATGCAATTGGCTTTCAAATTATCTATTACAGCACATTATGAACGTCATATTTTTTGCCGCAGATTGGTAACGTTAAACAGGATGAAAGAAGCCTGGGGTTGGGCAGACACGGCTGTCGCTTGTTTGGGTGGTCTGTTCGGGCAGCCTGAGCTGCTCAAATTTACCTGCCTAGTGTCATAACTTCACACAATGTGACTGGAAGGTCAGTAAGTTCGACACGAAACGTGCAGTTGTGAAGCTCTAGTGACTTTTTCTCCCAGTTTCAAAGTGTGTCTCAGCAGTGGCAGCTTGTTTTTGACCCCGAATCATCTTAGTTGGTCTCAGAGCGGGTCCGAAAAAGAATATCCGGTGCAGTGCACTGGGCAGTGTTTCTAATTACATTCAAATGACCAGGTCGTCATTTCCAAACCGCAAATTGAGCTTTTGGCTTCAGTTTTGCGTGTGGAGCGTGTGCCCTCCTGTCGTGATGCAGGGCGCGGAGAGTTGCTGTGAAAAAGCAACGGTTTGCTTTCGTCAACGGAAAATAATGTTGAGGGCTCATAAAAATACCATTGGCGGACATCACACATCTTTGTCAATTGCTGAATAATTTCTTTTCTATTGTTTAAATCAAATCAACAGTAGCGGAAGTCATATACTTCAAAGCCAGTGACAGTGGGTGACGAGCAATGGTCGAAGTTACCAGCAAGTGATGTAGCACTAATGTCCACTCAACTCTCACTGATATTAATCACAAAATTCAGTGGTTGGTCATAAATCAAGAATGCGACTCAGATGCAAGTTGATTCTGGGTCGATTGCAGTTTGAAAGGGGCGGTGGCGGTGGGTTTGGTTGACCTCTGACCCGATCTGGAGGGTCAAGCTTTAAGTGCCATATGCAGTCATTTGATCAAGAAGAGTGCACGCATTGGTTGCAGCTACCACCTGCCTGCAAATATTGTCTGCTGTAACCTCTACGCAACCTGAAATCTGTCACATTTATTCAAGTTTGGATTCACAGTGAAAAGCACAGACAAAACAACTGATTCCTAAGTTTGTTTAACTTTTTTCGGACCTCACCAGCCTCAGACAGAAGCTCGGGTCTCGTCTGCAGGTCAGGTCAGGCCGTGTGACGCGCGCAGAACAAAGCTGTTTCCGTTGTGTCTCCTTCACTTGGACAACGCGCAAAGATAATCCGTAGAGTCTACTCAAAGTTATGTCTGCACCGCACGTTTACGACTTTTGAACGCAATTGGTGCATTTGTACTGCGTGGACACTGCAAAGTGGGGAAAAGGCCCCCAAAGATGCACGTTCTCTGGATTGCAAGAACCAGCTGTCAACTTTTTGGTGTTTTTTTTTTTTTTTTGGTTGTGTTCTTTTGTGTTCTGTACTTGTTTGTTTTCCGTGTTCATTCGCAAAGAATTTGCACAGTGTGAGCAACTTTGGAACTGATTTGGGTCTCCGGAGCCTGAGGCTGGCATAGTTTGGCAAACTTCACCAACACCAAACAAGTTTAAGGAAGAACACGCCGAGAAGATGCCCTGCGAGCTTGACAACGTTTTGAAATGAAGTTCCAGCCGCCAATCAGCAAACTGCAGGTTCGGTCAGATAATCGCGACGAGAGGCCGGGGATCAATGTCACACCCCCGCCAGGTGCAAAATCCACTCACTCTCCACGCTGTTTCAAAATGCACCGAGAGCCGCACAATGCGCGCCAACTTCTCCATTAATATTTTCCACCGCATTGAAGACAAACAAAAATATGATTCCAAAGAGTGCACAGAAACGTGTTTCAAATGCATCTGGCATTAAATCACTGTTTGCAAAACGGCTGTTCATTTCCTAACGAGGGACGTTCATACTCTTTGCCTTTGAACGTTTCCAAGACAAAAGAAACTTGCTCATAAACTAAACAGTACAAAAGGAAGTTTCAAAGCAAAGTTTTTCCACGATAAAATCTCACGTACAGTTCCACCTGGCACTGAGGGGTTCGACTTGCGTCAAACTGAAATGTGTACAATGTGCAATATTTCATAAGTCATTAACCAAAGCAAGTGGCAGTCTTTGAAGATGACTGTTGCAAGTCATTTGGCCTTTTGCAGGGGACTAACTGGCCCTGAGCACACATTCTCTCGAGATTAGAATCTCTCCTGAAAATTACAAAAATATGGAATATTAATGGGAGGCGTTGTGTGCCATTCATCACTGGGTCTGGACAGTACACGTCGACTCGCAGACCCACGGAACCAATTCGTACCACAACATCGAGCTTTGGTAACATCCGTCAATCAATTTCCCCGTTTTTGAAGATTTGGTGGGACGCACCTGATGATGAGATGCCTGGAATAGTGACCTCATTGAAGTGAACTCGGGGCGCGTATTGTTTCGGAGATAAGCAGTGAAGGTGGGTTTCAATCCACAGGTGACGGTTGAGATCGAAGCACCGGGGAAGCTGGGCGTTGACCACATTACCCGCATTTCTCCCGCCCCGACTCAACCAAAGGCTAATCACCCATTGCCTGTTCAGCTTGATTGTGTTACAAGCCGTGTCCTGGAATTTGATGAAACATTGTTGGCCGCTGCCAATTCCTGCTGGCTTTTCCTATAAAAATGAAACCTGATCGTCCAACTCTGCACATGTCCCAAATCTACCAGAAAAGTCTGCTGTGGAACGCGGGCACGGGTCTGTCATACAACACTGTGGAATTCTCAAATGGGCCGAGTTCACGTTTTTCTTGTCACGTAATTTAAAATTGCAAAATGGTTGCAATAGTGCACATATTTTGTTGATTTGTCTCTTCTGGACATTGCAAGAAGGTTGGCTTGACCTGGACGCTGGCAGACAAAGGTCGAGTGCAGCACGACCAGAATTTCCAGATTTCTCACGGGAATCCAGACACACAGAAGGCATCATAACTTTCATCCGCAAAGTCATCAGTTTCACTTGAGTAATTGCCAATCATAGCAAACAAATTTCAGAAACGGAGAAACTTCAACATATTTGTGTTGATGTCTTGCAAGTTGACTTTCTGCAACCTGACGGATCCGAGAGAGTGCAGGCCCACTGGACAACATCTGGTTTCCCGGGAAACGCGTGGTAACCCCTGACTACCACCTACTGAGGCCGAGCGATGCAATCATTACTTGTGGGATAGACCCTTCCACCCGCGGGTCAGCCAAGCTACATGGGCATGTCAAAACAAACGCGCAGTTCCCGCAGAACTAAAAACAACCAAAAACTTTGCAAAGTAACCGCAACCGGCAACAAAGTTCCTTGATTGACTCAAGTTCTACTTTCGCAAAACTTTGCAAAAATAGTTGTCAAAGTGCACGTAAATGGAATTCTGAAACTGTCAACAGCGGCAGCCTGCAAGCTGACTCACCCTTTTTGTCAGTTTCCACCTGGCCTTAGCCCTGGCAAACATGTTACATAGCTGTCTCTCACAAAGGCTCCGGTGGTTTGATAAGGCTCAGCACTGAGTGGCAGGCGTGCTGCATGGCCAATGCTCAGCCAAGTGTGGAGAAGTGCAATGCAACAAAGAGACCAGCCCTCTTCCACACAACACGATGGTGTGAAACCCGGATTTCAATCTTGAATCCTGTTGGATTCGCGCTGCATCCAGAAACTGGACTTTGTTACCAAGGACATTGGTTGGCAAGCGAGCAACTTTTGATGGCCAGATTGAGGCTGTAGAGGGAAATTTGATTGTGTATCGGCCGACGAAGCCAGCGTTGGCTGCATGACACTGAACATGGAGGACTCGGCATCGTAAAGTTTGCTCGCACTTTCAAGCATGCAGCAGTGCCTACCAACAACTACTATCCACGGGTAAGTCTACTAAAGGACTCCAACTGTTAACTTTTATCGCGTTCCAGGCTACACATTGCCGTAGAAGCGATTTGAGCGGCGGGGAATGAACGTGTCAGTTAAGTTTAATGGCCGCCAGTGGAGGCAGCCATGTTGGATGTCCAGTATCAGATGATACTGACCTGTCAACAAAGTTTGAAAGAGTGCAAGCCCGCAGAACAAAATTGCACCAAAACTTGTCTGAGTCCAGGTCAACCACCACGTACGGGTTGTGCAGTCTCTGATGTCTTTGGTTGCTTGACTTGCAGCGATTTTGCCAGGAATTCTTGACAAGGGAAAGTACACTTTGTACGACACCACCCACTCTCTCAGAAACTCTTGACCCTCTTCTCTGCCGTGTAGATTTGCACTGCCATGCTTATCAACAACATGGAATCAACTCTTGACGTAGGAACCAGGTCTTGTTGGGAAAGTGGACGGAATCGGAACATTGCCAGATCTTTTCAAGGGAAAAAAGGCCAAGAGATACACTCGGCCTGAGCATCCAAATGAAGTTCTTTAGAGTGTGTGACGGGAGGAATTGAAGCATGATCCCCACTCAAGTAGGCCACTATGTATTTTATTTACACATCATGTTCCCTTGTCAGCCTCACAACGCACATCTCCATTAGGAGTCACAAAACTTGAAGAATTGCCCCCAATTCACCACTGGGTGAAGTCGTCCGCATTTTTTGTGCACCTCTGAAAGGTCACGTAAAAGTTGCTGCGTCCACCACTCATGCAATGCACATGCATTTTGTCCAGGGCTTCCCGTTGACAGAAAGCAATTAAAAAGTACTTTCACGACGCCTATGGGCTCATGTGTTGTTGCATTTGCAGATACTTTTTGCAATTCATCCGTCTGCGCATTGTGACAAAACTTGTGCGCACGACGGAGTGAAGGACAACTGAAATTGTCGTGCAAGAAGGCCAAAGATACTGTGGTACAAATCAGCAAAATGTGTTGCCTGATATGCATTGATTGGAGTGATAATGCATTTACGGCGGTTGGGTCGACCATAAATGAGCCAGAACGCCCAACTGGAGGCGGTCTTGTTTTGACTGCAGTACCTTTCCCACCACACGAGTACAAACTCTGCAGTCGTAACATTTGACGACGACATGTCGTTTTAAAGTTTGTACAAATTTGCTGGGTACACTGAAACAACCAAGTAAGGTCAAAGAGCAGACGCAGCGCTGTTTGTTGAGGGCAGAGATGACCTAATTTATAGTTTCTAGGCCTGGCAATCATCATTACGTCCAAAACATCTGCCCGGCTGCCAAATGTTTGCAGTGGTCTCAATCAAACATGTTGCGCTCACACACGGCCTCCACTCCAAAATCAAAACGAAGCGAGTTGAGCACAATGCCTTCAGGTTCCAAAGAAGTTCAGTGGAACAGACAGTTTTAACCCAGCCTCATAAACTAGACCAGCATCCATTGAAAAGTGAACGCTCACAAGTGGGTGGGTATGCTGGTATTGAGTATCAAACTGGAGGGGCGATGTTTTCATAATTTGCAGTTCATTAGCAAAAAAAAGTTTCAAGCTCGTGATAATTTATTGCTCGTAAGGCTTTGTTCGTTGCAGTTGATTGTTGAGTACGAGAACCATCACTGGAAACATCCAAAGAGCTTGCATAAGAACCGATTGCATCTTTCAAACCAGGTGTAGATTGCATACGGGTTTTAATTCGCTCGCGACCCTCGGCTATCTCTCTAAACCATCTATAGTTTCGTCATTACGAGACCACACATATAATTGGTGAAAATGCAGGCAAATTTTGAGTGAATTTACAATGGCTATTAAAATGACATGATTTTTGTGGTGGGAAGACAACTGCAGCAGCTGAACAGAACGTAATCTTTGTTTGAGAACTTGTAACACCTGCAGGCTGCGATGATCTTGTGTAATTACAATAATCTGCTCCGAACCCATTCATCTCCATAGTCTCCGCAACGAGGCACAATAGATCAAACCACTCTTCAAAAAGTTTTGCATTGTTACCACGAGGTTGTCCCTTTTTCCTCTTGGTTGCAATGTTCTGGGGATAAAACCTGCATTTGCAAATGAAAGTTATCTTGTCCAAAGTGACCATGCGCAGAAACCGTGTGTGTGTGTTTTGGGGCAGCTGGGTAAAAGCGAAACTCGAGTAAATTACATCTCGCTACAAGTTTATGGTGGTCATCAATAAAACTGATCTCATCTGCCGATTTCCATCACAATGCGAGCACTTGATGACTGTCACTCAGCTCCTGTCCGCGGGACTTTGCAATGAACATCTTCACTGGGACTCCTATTCTTTGGTGTGATCATTCCTTTCAAATGGACACAACTTCAAGTTTCCTCAAGCGATCATCACTTGACTTGAGCAGGAAGTTGGGCCATTTTATGACCAGCCTTTCAAAGTGGCAAACAGGTCTTCGTTGACACATGTGGTGTTGGGAAGCTTCTGCGAGAACGAATCAACAGAATTTCAGTATTTTATCAGCAAAGGTTGGAAAAGCACGCGTTTCCCCACATCAGCCAGACACAACGAGAAAAAAAATTGTGAAAGTGTCACAGGTTAAATGACCTCCGGTGCCCAATCAATTAAAAACCACGGAACCCTGAAATTTCAAGCGCAGAAGGTCCGAGTTTGGTTTACACAGGGTAAATCAAATGTTTTGATGTTCTGACAAGCATGAAGTAAACTATATGTCAAAACTCATTATTTGCGTTGGATAAAAAAGTCCACCGGCTTGCATTGTGCAAGAAAATTTATTGCTGCTTGGTTGAAATTGTCACAGTGTCAACCAAACTCCACTTGTTACTCGAGCCTTCGGAGAAGAAGGTCAATCTTCCAAAAGGTTTGCAAGTGCTTGTTTTCCCCAGTCTGGGACGATGAGTTTGTGATACGAGTGCGTTGGCACCAAGAGACTGGTGCAACACTTGGCGCCTATGAATTATTGGCGATACTCGAGTGAAAACTGTTGAGGGAGTCCACCTGAGTATGAAAGTCACCTCCTAAGAGAGCTGAGTACAGTGAAACTATGAAGTGAAGCCTAAAAGCAAATACTTCACATCAGTGAGCCGGCTTTATGATGAATTTTCCTTGTCAATAAACCGGGCAAACGTGCAAGTGCCAGTGGGGCACATTTTGATGTGGCCAACCTCTACGCTGAAGGGAAGCCAACCCGTAATTATGCGTGCCCTTGATCATCAGTTGGTGGAACAACAACAATACACCCTCTGCCAGAGTTCCACGATTGCAGTCCCTGCCCAATGTCTCCTGCCTACAGCATGACCTGAGCTGAGGAAATGGACGGGCAGCCTCTATTTGCAGACCAAGTTGCGTGTTGAAATCGCTCAGCACGATGTCAATCTGGTGAGTCTGCGCTTCTTTTTGTCTCTCACGGACACGGGACAGAGGCGGCATTCAACCATATGCGAGTTGAGTAACTCTAATCGGCGCCTTTCTTGACTTTAAAGGCCTTTGGATGCACCACTGCAGGCCTTGCATGCTCCAAGACAATTTAGTCATTTCAAATGATGTGCAGATAAAATACGCTTGTGATTATCCATCTCTCGTTGAAACCTCAGGTTTGCTCTGCGGTGCAGATAGGTCACACCCAACCGTGTCCACACAAACGCTTCAAACGAAACAAGTTTGGACATTTGAATTTCTTGGTACAGGCAAATCACAAAGAGGGCTCACTCACGCTCTTATCAGTTTGTCGTTATCTGAGTACGGACGTTTTATTAAAGCCCTCGTGTCCTTACTGCAGTGTTCGGCTCACTTGCCCTGCCGGTAAAATCTCAAGCCTCAAAATGGTTTTTGACACAAACAGGCCGTTTCCATTCTCTCCAACTGCTATTTTCGTTGAGATCAAAGGCTAAGTTATGCAATGATGTGCTGTTTTCCTATCTGCGGATGTGTATCTTCAAATTGAGGGGAACAACAGATCTCTGAGGAGCCCGGGACATCTCTAATGTGCATGTATCAGCAGAATGCAAAACCGGTGGTGCGCACTTACAGGCTGCAGGCCCTAATGAAGGGTTGGTGGGCAGCCTTGAAAGAGCATTGGCCGTGTCATTTGTCTCATTAGGTATAACAAGTCTGGCTTGCCCTCAGTTCTCCATTCCTTTGGAAAATCTCCCAGCAGATGTGGTCTTGTTCTTTTGAGTGCACGAGCTCGGTACTTGTGTAATTCGGTGTCACGCGTTACTTTTTCGCCCAAAGTGGGTGGTGAAAAAGTTGCAGGTGAAACGACCATACCTGATCAGATGAGACAACATGGGCACCACACTCAACAGATTTATTCAACAGGCGCAGCTTGCCATCTGCAGCTCTCTGGTGGTAAACACCTTTGAAGTCCTTCTGATTCCTGGGGTGAAAATCTATTGGAAGTTGCAGTTTTAACTGGTACTGTTAACTTTCGTTGTCAATGACTTTTTTTGCAGAAATTCAAAAGTTGACGACTGCAGATGTCTTTTGCATTATCCAACGACAGCAGACGTTTCCTTCCACTTTGCCATTTTTTTCTCGTAACTCAGCAATGCGTGCGCAGCTGATTTCCCCGTCAAGTGCCACGACGGAGTGACGTTTGTCTCGTGTGATGGGGGTTCGTCGTGAAACGGCTATTCTTTCGACTCGCAATTGAATTTAAATGTCTGGACCAATTTGAAAACATCTGCAAATATTGCATGAAATATTACATTTGACCTCACGCAAAGACAGCCAAAGGCAGAACTAACAAAGAATGAGTGATTTCGCTCAAATCCAATGAAACCGATGGAACTGACAGATTTCACTGAAGCCCCTTTGGAAGTCAACATATTGTTGTAAATGAACTTTTCACAGAGCTTAATTCTTGCGATAGAAGCGAGTTGACATCTGCCAAACCTTTGGACAAATAGAATACTCTCTTCATTGTCAACTGTTTGTTCGTTGTGGGTAATATTGGGCGTTATCGCCGAGCGGAGAGCCAGGTGCGGGAGAAGCGCACAAGACACACAACAAAACATCACCCGTATGGATTTTAATTTCTGTTCACAAATGACTATTTGGGGGCACACCCACTTCATCTAAGACCTTTGATTCATTCAGGCATTCTTGATTGGAACCATAATTTTGTCACATGATTTTACACCTCAGACGTGTGTCCTTGGTAGCCCTCAACCATGCACATTTGCGTGCTTTATTGGACATCCAAGTCTCCACCAAAAGTGTTCAGTGGTCAAGAATGTTTGATGTGCCAAGAAAAACACAACCTTCGGTTTTCCTTTTGTGCGAATAATACCTTTTTAATTGGGCATAAATTTGAAAAATTATATTTTGGGCGTCAAGTTTTCACGAGGTTGAATACATATGCGGCAGCCCGTGTCGTTTGCAAGTGGCTATTACCGATGCTTTTCAACGTTATATGGCTTCAGTGCACGTCAATCTGCACAACAAATAGAATCTTTTATCTGGATTTGAACTTTCTCACTCCAATATGTGATGAGTCACAATCATTAGAATCAGTCTGGAGATTCTGTGCGAGGTGTAGTTTGCTCTGCGATTCCACGGTGACGGGCAGTGGGTGGAGGACGGCAATGATAGTCGATGAAGAGCTTCCATTGTGTGACGGGAAAGGTGGCGGAGCCTTTGCAGGGGTCGCTGCCTCTCAAAGGTGCACGTCATGAGCTCCCCTGCAACATTGGCCCAGAAGGTCTCGTGCAATCCGATCCCTGTTCTCGCCAGGTGTACGCTTTCACGTGACAATCACACTGGAAACAATTTCTTTGTTTTTGGTATGGTATTGTCACACAATATCTGGAGGCATGACACCAACCGTTTAGTTGAACTTTCCTTATTAAATATTCAATTTTCTGTTCAGGCGCAGCGAGAGTTCTGGCCAACCGACTCGTAAATTCACTGTGTCTGGGTCAGCATCTTCATTAATGTTTCTGTCAACTGACAAGTTCGGAACAAAGAGATGCCCGGATATATAATAAGAAACAATGCAGGTCGCGGCCCCGGATGGTCGCGGTTCACTTGGCTGACATGGCAGATGACGAGAAGGCCTCAGTGCGATCTGCAACTGCTCCCAGCTTCGCAAAATAGACAAATAGGCAATTGATTTGTCTCCAATATTTTGTACAGATCAACTGAGCGTGTCGACAAAATGCTCCAAAATCAGTTGTAAATTTGATTGGTCTTTAGCTGGAGCGTAACACAATTTAAAACCAGCACGAAATCGGATCGCCTCCGGTGTTGTAAACTTCTGACAGCAGTCCGCGCAAGCAAGAGTTTATCGAGAACTTGTTTGGTATCACTTGCGGCTCGTTAATGACTGAAGTACTTCAGATTTGGTGTATTTTCCTTCGTCACTGATAGTTTGAAGAAGGGATATCAGTATCACAAAGACATCGCGTTTATTCTTCTTAGGCCAGAGATGACAAATACACTCGACAAGAAACAATAATTTGTTGCGTCAAATCATCAAGTTGAATTTTATCACTCTTTCCTCTTCCACAAGCGGAGCTGGAGCAAAATTCTGTGATATGCAAAGTGTGCCCCAAGGCTGTTCGAGCGCAGAGCCCAAGACTGCCTGCGCAGGTCAAAAAGTACTGACTGAGCACACGCAGTTTTTGCGCAGCGAAAAACAGTGAATGCGCTTGGGCACACAAGCATTCGAACAAATTTGTTTTTGTCGGTTTCTTGTACATTTACGTGAAACCAGATCTGGAAAACACACAGAAAAAAGATTGCCTTCACCAAGTCAACTTAACCTTTAAAAGTGTAGAGTACTTGAGACTATCAGCAAGATCTTGTTTTACATGCTGGACTGTTTGAAGGAGAATGTTGGACAGATAGTAGCCACTGCATTTTTGTTTGTTCAGGTTCTCGGCCAACTCCCACTGAAATTTCAGACACCTGTGCGGGGGAGGGCTCTGACCACTCGAGTGGTCGCGGGTTCAGTTTGCTCTGCCGAGCGCTGACCTTTGGCGTGTCAGAAATCAAGCAGTAGAACCTGCAGCTGCATGTGCGAAGTGCTGAGTCAATATTTACCGAAATACAATTGAGGGAATACTCAAAACGTTTGTTGGTTTTCTGATACAAAGACTGATACCAAGGTTCGGGGAATCTGCACTTGAGCTCAACCAGGTAGGGCAAAATGCGGCGCCACAGTTGTGAATTCACCACTGGAAACGCAAAGGAAATTTTGGTTTCTTTGTAGCCACGACAAAGATGATGTGAACGCTAAATTTCCCCGTAGCTTGACCACAAACTTGTGTTGTGCTTGCCCTGGGGCAAGAGTTGAAATATTGCTACTCGATATTCACATCGGACCCACTTTCAACTCGTATTGGATTGCCACAATGAAAGAAATAGAGCATCCAGATTTCAACAAGAAATGCATTTGTGAAGGACAAACATACGGAATGTTTGGAAACCTTTGTCTTCTGAAAGCCAAAGGCCACTCGTTCATTTCTGAGAGAACCCTGGATGAGACAGATGAATGTACATCCATTCTCAATCGAATATCATTTGAAAGCCAGTGACATAACGAAGCACGAATTTGCTTTCAAATTAGTAACTGTAAAATTCTGCTGGGCACGTACCTGCAACCGAAATTTCATTCAGTTGCTTCCAAATTGATACTTGAACAGTATGCGAGCAGAGCTGCGAGACATCACTTCAAAGTTTCCCCCAAATATCTCAAGTTGCGTAAGACAAACTTGACAATTCCTCGAGGTGATTTCTCGTACGGAACACGCACGATACGAGAACAGATGGCAATGGGGATAGAAATTTATCCATTTCAATTCTCCGAGACATTTTGCCGAAGACAGTGACAGAGACTCGGAAGTGACAAAAGCCCCCGCTGCGCAGAATCTTGCGTATCTTGCATAAGGCATCTGAAATACCGCAGGGGCACAGCCGCTTATGCAAGTTGAGGATTTAGCCCGCAAAACAAAAAGCTCGTCCAACATATGGCCTGGTACCAAAGAAGAGCAACGCGTGTTGTTTCTCATGAGTCTTGTCGTCCCGATTTTGCAACAATCTCGGCGGCCAAACGCACCAGCGCTTCGATTTTGATGAAATTTGTTCCCATGTGTGGCAAAGCACGTACTTTCTGATTGACTGCATGGGAGACGCAATTGAGCTTGTCTTCAGGAGGAAAACTTGTCCAACCAACTCGCAAAACTTTCGTTCTTCGGTCCCAAACCTTTTTTTTCGACTCCTCAGTTGCAGCGAATTCAAAAGCTAAGTTGACCAGTGGGGGGAACACGTCTCTTTTCGGTTAAATTGCCAGGCTTTTTGAAGTGTAACGAGCTTCCGTTGCGTCACAGTCGACCTCTACCTTTTGTACCTGGATTACGGATCCTGCAGACAGTTCTCGAGCAAATATTATTTTGTCGTCTGCATTGAAGTGTGTGAATAGTTTTGAACAAGAACACATTAACACCAAGTGTTTGCATTGGAAGTGCGGTGTGTCTCCGCTTCCTGAGGCATTTCGTTTCCAAAAGAATTGAAATATACTTTGTAGCTTACTGTAATATCATCTTCAAACATGTCTTTCAGTATGGTGTTAATGTATTTTTATAGCACCGAGCAAGATTCTACCGGTATCCCTGACTGAAAATGCTTTTATGTGAGTGTCCATTTATGCCACAATTGCCGCTGTATTGTGTCCACGTAATGACAAACCTAAACAGTGGCTCAAGAAGAATCATTACAGAGTTGAGTTCAAATCAAGTAAACACGAAAGGAAATTCATTGCTTCATGGTCTGAGAACTCATCCATTCAAAATTTACCAGAAGGTTGTGAATCACCGTTTCTCCTTGTCGTGCAGTTTGCGCATTCAGCATTAGTTTAGGCGCCAACGAAATGTTGCCCAAGGTGCGCCTGACTGTTGAAGTCAGAAGGGGTAAAATCTCAAGTGAGACATGCTGCTCTTATTCTTCATCTTCTCTGAAGCCTTGCGCCCTCACTTGCAGATGAGTCTGGGGCCAAAGATCTCACAATCGAAATTCTATTAGCCTTTGACGCACAAACAGTACATAACTTTTCCATGGTGGTGAGGTCAAGAAATATTTTATCTCACCTTGTCCTTTGGTTCATTCATGAGTCGTAAAGGCATTAGAGAGTGTTCACCAAGCTTCTGCTTGACACGTGAGTAGATCAACTTCGCTGCCTCTACAAACCACCATATCGGGGCAGGTCATGACGGTTGTGAACAGTACGTTTTTAAACAGTAACGGTTTTGGATGATCTTCGGATTTCTGCACGATCTTTTTCTGCACGCAGCACAATTTGAAGAGGACAGAGACGGGCTTCTTCCAACTTTTTTCTCACACGTTGATGCTGTCTTGCGTGCAAATACAGGAAGGCAGGGCAGTAAAAGTAACGGTAAAATTGATCTGCACTGGTCAACTGACCTTGACAATCACTCCGCTTCAAACTGTGGCATCTTGTGGCCACATCTTCAAATTTGAATGGAAATATCTGCAAAGATGAGTCAAAAAACCAAAGAGATGCGGGTAAGAATCCTTTGTTTTGCAGTTGAAACCGCTCGAGGACAAGGACCTCAGTAAAACCGCAAACGCGTGCCTGCGGGTTGGCGAACAATTAACTTGCAGGTGATTCACGTGCCTCACTCGAGCAAATGACGTAACAACCACCTGCAGATCCAATAACTGAGATAACCGTGAAGATTCCAGCCGCACCAAGCAAACAGAACTTGGCAGGAACTTGAGAAACACCTGTTTTCCTCACATACTTGCCAAAAACGTTTGCCTGGAGTACAATTACCTGCAAATATTGTTTTAAACTTGATCCCTGGTTTGATTTCCGCAGTTGTGTTGGTCTTTGTTCACCTGCTGATTTGAGTATTGACTGTTCTGTGATACTCGAGTGCCGCCTGGACAAAGTGTCTGAAGGTTTTCGTTTGATTGAGTGCTACCCCGCCTTCAAGAACACGCTCACCTTTGGCCAATTTAAAACTTTACGAAACCACGGCATCACAATTGAAGCCTGTTTGCACATTGTGCAGTCAAGAGAGAGTAGTAGCTACATATTTTTGGCTTGCAGTATTCTGCGAAGTTAAATATTTGTTGGGTTCGGGGTTCATCTCCAGGTCTCCTCCTTTTGCAAACCGCATAATGACTTCGAAGAACCAACTTTCACAACCCAAGATATGATATTTCAATGTCAACAAAAACGACCAACTGACTCTTTGCACCGCAAACTGTGCTGAAGCTTTTGGTCGCCAGTTTATGGTGCGGAACATTGCAGTGTGCAAGCGGACACTGCAAATGGGTGACAAAGTACAAGTCTCCTGTCCCAGGTTGTGCCACTTCATGATGACCAGCATCATCCGAGCACAAAGATGTTTGAGGCTCTGGGCGCGATTTTTTTGTGCTCAGTTCTCAAACTCTGACCAACTGAACTGTCGGAACCAATCACAGAGTGTCGTAATTGTACCCCGATCGCAGATATCATTGATTAGATTCCTAATTACCTGGCATTTACAATGTACCCTGCTCAATAAATCAGACATTAAGTGACAGCAAAATTGGAGTGAGCAGCGTATCAGAACAAAGGCGCCATTTCCGACGTCAGATCCATTTTTTGTCGCGACAAAAACATCTGAAATCTGTTTTTAATGTGCTGTGTCAAATCAGGGTGCACGGCGAGAGAAAAGAGTATCTCAATTTGGCGATAGAATTACAGGATCCTCCTCCAATTGCGCAACTGCGGAGTGAGTAATGATTAGCTGTTGTGCAGGGTGGCTATCTGTGATACCCAAAACCTCATTTCAAAATCCTCCTCACACTTCTGCCATCAGTTCGCTCTCTCTGACCCAGCATCCAAGTGGCAATTATTTCATTCAAACAGAAACTTTAATCCTCAAATTCAAACACTGATGGGATTGAGCTTTGTTCGTTGGGACTTGGACCACTCGAAACCGATCATCAGCATTTCCGCAGCGGAAAAATGTACTTCTCCGCGGAACACTTGACGAAGTAAACTCGCGTGTTCAGTTGCTGCGACAAACTTCCGTCAGTCAAACTGTTGAAGTCAATGGGAGAATGACCAGATTGTGTTTCTCATTGAAATATTTACGGTTGTTATGAGAGATTAGCGGGTCTTCACCGGATTTACCAACACGGGATTTCAGTGTATTGTGCCCAAAAGAGTGTAAAATCCTCCCATCTGTTCTGTGATCATTAACAGTGACTTGTGTGACTTCACAGTGCTATATTTTCAAATGTATTTTTCACCAAATCAGTCATTTTGTCGTTAAAAATTTCACACGGATGCCGAAGTCTGTGACTCGTGAACGAAACAAATGTTCGGACTTTGAATCAAAGACCAGCACAGAAGCCCTTTTGGTAGCACGAAAATCGCTAAGCACAACTTTGGAGTTCAAATTTAAACGCAAACAACTGCCCTAATCTCTGGCACACACTAACACTCTGCCTGTGAAAAGTTTTCGGAAAGTTCCAATGAGTGTAAGTTGTGAGTCGCATGAGCAGCTGATGACCAGGTGAAGATGAATTGGCAACTTGTTGCAAAAAAAGAAGGGACAGAGACTGATGCCCTTGTGGCATGTGCAGCGACTCTGCAAACATGGACAGATTGCTTGGTAACGAGGATACTCCAATTAGGGGTGGATCTGTTTGATTTTGTCATATGGCGGATTTTCGGGGAAATGCACGAGGACGTCCCCGGCTCACAGCGCACGAGACAGCAGGGCGAAACTTCCTTTGTGCTGCAGAGAGAAACGACTCCGAGCGCTGGTCAGCGAGCTGCCACGCAACCTCCTGCTGTCAGACCGCAAAATCCAAACATCCCCGCCTCAAGTGTATGGAAGCTAAAAAGGGACATAAATCAGTCCTGCTGACCAGGGGCCCAGCGGCCTGAATAGAAAACCCGACGAAGTGACTGATTGTGGCATCAAAGCATATCAAAAAACATCCAACTAATTTTGTGGTCGAACAATTTCTCTTTGCGAGTTTCTTGATGCTCAAGCCACGACAGAGCGTGCAAACTTGCACCGTGTGAAAAGACGGCCTTCTCCATCAGCAGGTGTTAACTTGACACTACTCATACCTGTGACCTTTAGTAACTTGACATTCACAGAGTTTTGGAAGAAACGCACCAGGGTCAGTTGCCTCAATGACATGCATGCTTCTGCCTGACAAGTACATATGATTTTTGATGACAAAGATACGAGGACAACCAAGAGCTAATTTGACAAATGGCCCTCCACATTTCGCATCATTTTCGGCTCACGTACAAATTCAGCACTCTGCGTCCACATTTTGTTCCAAGTGACAAACTCGTCTGGTCACGCATTGATGGAAAATCTTGTGCATTGGTGCCACGTTTGGCAGACTGACATGTTGAACTTTTTCTTTTGCGATTTTAGGCGTGCAGCGGGCGGCACGTACCACAGCGCCCCGATGCGAGACTCCGCGTCCAACATGGATGAATGTCTGAGCGTGGGCAGCAGTCGAGGCACGAGCAAATCCGCGGGCAGCTGCCACTCGAGAACCTCCAGCAAACACACGGCTTCCGCCTCGGCGTCGTCCGGAGAATCCAGAGCTCCGCTCAAACTCATCGACAACCTCTACCTCGACACCAAAACCAACATGGTGAGTTGAAAAACTCTTTCACTTCGTGCTGCTCTCGAACGTTAAAAATCGCTGTTTCTTTGGCTGGTCGTGGCCAAAGTTACTCGATATACTTTCCCGACAATTGGGTTTTCAATGGAACATCAATTCCTACATTTGTCGGAACTAGAAACTGAAAGAGTTCATTCAGTGGGCGACAAAGTGATTCCAAGCTAATGTGTACCCAGACAACCTAATGATAACTGTCTCACTGCTGAAGACATTTGCAGTCGTCGACAAATACCAACGTGCTTTTAACGGTTCTGTCTTAAGACGATGACAACTTGAAATTTGTCTCCAGATATGGGAGAGTCTTTTGAAGTGCAGAACAGTATCCTACGAGGAACCATTTGGAGTTTGAGAACTATTCCAAGTTCCTTGAAGAAGATATTAAAATTGTGCCCAAAGCATATCGTATTCATCCGACTTAATTTTCCCACATTTTATGTTCCAATCAGACGACCTGTGTTTATTCTCTTGTGTTGGCAAGATAATTACAACGTTCGCGCTGGAGGCAGTTGAGCAGAAAACCCAAGAAACAGCCCAAAGTGATGTGGAAGGAGCAAGAAAGGGATTCTGGTTATGGCATGAACCAATTTAGAACTTAGCGTGATTTGCCATGATTTTGCCAAGTCCATTATGTTCACAAATTCAGCTCATTTTCTACTTTAGGGAAAATCTAGTTTTTGGATTCGGTTGAACAAACATGGCTTTCTGTTGAGATAACGACCGGATTGAAATGGTGACGGTGTGCAAAGAAACCGAATGCCACCGGAACGTTGTTTGTGCATTTCAAATTGAGGTGTGATCCACCGTGTGGACATTTGCCTTGTGAGCAACGTAAGCAGGAAATAATTGCGTGGAAACGGACGAGAGCCGTGAATGAGAAGAATCAACTTTCAGAACAAAGATTTCTCAAAAGAAACCCGAGGGTGGTGGTGTAATGTTGCTACTGGACTGAACAACACTTTTATGCGCGCTTTCCTGGGAGCCAACTTGAAAACGTGTTGAACACTCGTATGGCAGGAAGTTAGTATCTTTTTATGGCTTCCCCTGGTGCCTTAGATCTACAAGTGAAACACTTAACAAAGGTTGTAATTTTGTTCAAATTGAGAGAAAAACCGAACCTTGTTGTTTCGGAGGTGAGAGGCCACAGCTGTGCTGATCAACGATAAATAATTTTCAAATTGTTACACAATACACTTCTGACTGGGGTACTTGACCATTTCTGATAGATAACCTCTGATATCTTCGTCGCATATATCTTGCTTCTGGAGGGAAATTGGAGTAAAAGACAAATTGAGCAGTGGCCTCTGCAACTCCAGCTATCACTTGATCAACCACAGTACACCGCGTCATTTTACTGGGTATGCCGCAAAAAATTAACTTATTGTCTTTTCCACTAAAAATACGAGAGGCAGAAGAATAGAAGCATTCAAGAGGATGGGGTAAACAGACAGGTGTGCCTGAGGGGGCACTGCGCACCCCGGCGCCCCAGCCCAAGGCCCTGTCAATTACCCCGCACAGGAGGCTGTGCGGCGCTTTGTGGCTGCAGCGAAAAAAGCTCGAGTACGGGGTTCAGTGGCGGTGGGCTGGGCGTGCAGGCGCATCACTGACAGCAGTGGGAGGGGCTCGCCTATTGGCCACTCGTCAGTCCCATCACTCTATGAATTGTTGCACCCATTCACTTCTCAGTCAGTGCAGCGCTGCATTTGTACAAGGGCACCCACGACTGCTCCAGCCTTATACAAGTGAACTTTTTTTTCGCAACCTCAGGTTAATTGAAATCGCTGAGGAGTTGCTGAATGTGAATGCGTAATTTCAGTGATTAATTAGGAAATTGGAAGACGCAAACGGTTTGAAAAGTTCTTCTGCAGAACAAAGCAGACAACGATTTCTTGTCGACAAATGGAATTTAGCTTCCTGTAAACAGTCAAGGTGAGACAAATTTTCGTATTCTCGCACTATTTGGTCGCAACTGAATGAACCCCACGTCTACGTACAAGTGCTGGTAAAATTCAATGTGCACTTTCGGCAGGTACACGTTGTGTGCCGACATGCTCGCACCAGACGCAACGTGTACAGTTTGAGAACATTCCAAAGTATCTGGTCATGATGTGTGTTTGTCTTTGCCCAATCAGAGTGGATGAGTATTATTCCTCTCACATCCCGTCTCTGCGGAACTGTCGCGCACTGAAAGGGAATCCTAATGGAGTTTACATAAAGGTTTGCCTCGAGTTTAGATTTCATCCAGGGTCACGATACAGACCCTTCAACATGTGAATGGGGCAAGCCAACGCAACTGTCACTTGTTACATGGTCACCATGGGAATCCAGGAAGAAAAGGAAGTTTAAACAAAATTTATGTTTCAATAAGACAGTGTTTTGACTGGTCACCCAATGTTGATGGCACGTTCGTTTCAAGACTGCCAAGTATTCTTTTCATATTGCCAGGAGAGGGCTTCTCAGGAAGGTCCATCCATCAGCAGGTCTGTGTCCTGTGGCATATGACCGGTGTAGTGTTTCACGCTTCGTCCTCGTGAGGACCAATAATGAGGTACTGGCTGCTTTTTGCACCAGAAACTAGAATGCGTGAATGTGAATTTTTATTCGCTGCATGTGTAAGCGCACCTTCGTGTTGGTCATCATTATGAGGTCTTCGAGCACGAGCAAACCTCTTCATAATTCAACCCTTTCATATGAGCCGGCAATAAACTGCCTTGCATTCAAGAGTTTCAAAATTTGAACCAAGCGCATTATGACAGTCATTTGCTGCACTCGACCTGCGCAGAGTGCTCTCGCACTGTTTGAGAAAAGATCTGGTATTTGGGAGCAGCAGTAATTTTCTGTGGTGTTATCACACCACAAGTGCGAGTCAGAAGGTGCCGCACCGTATTTTGCATACACAACACAGTTTACTAATGATACCTTGCAGTTCCAAATGGACTACAGCTCTTTTTGTCGTGTAACATCATTAGTGCAAAATCAGCAAAGGCAAACCTCACGACGAATGCGCGTTTGGAAGATAGCGACACACCCCTGTCCTCGTAAATTAACTAAATATTCTCAAAGTCCTGATTCGTAACTGACAACACAGGACGGAATCTTAAAAGATGGTCAGATTTGTTTGTGAGAACATCCATTAGCAAAATGGTTTATTTGTACCCTTCCGAACGCGTAAATGATGTGGATTCTTGTCGCCGCGTGGTTGAAAAATGTTCCTTCAACAAGTTGATGCGTCTCTTGAGCGATGGACGTGGATTTCTTTCACTTGTCAATCTGATGGTCGCACTCAGTCTTCGTCTGTCAGCACAAGATATATTTGATAATTTCCTGCACAATTTAATGCATGCAAACGTCCTCCGAACAAGACTGCGACTTGCACTGATATTTTAGTGCATTTTGCGAAAGGCAAACATTGCTCTCAAGTGGCATCCAAGTTTGTTTTAATGTGTGTGAATTTACTGTGGAAAAACTTGAAAATGCCAGTCACGTCCGTCGTTACGCAACAACGACGTGCTTTCCGCAAAAGCTCCTTGGCAAGGAGATACTCGTCTCTTGGAAACTTCTCGTGCTGCAGGGGATAAGCCCACTCTCGCAGCCATTCTGCGCATTTCTCTACTGTGTTTCAATGGGAGTGTTCACTACATGTTTGTCCCGAAATTGCTCATAGTTTGATAATTGGTTTCGTTTCCTCGTGTTGGCTGGATTTTGCGGCTCAATACCTACCGTCTGCATGGCTGAATGACTGCACTGTCTTTCAGTGTTTGCCTTTCAAGAAACTCGGCATGAAAGGAGCCAGACTCCCCATTCTGCTGACATCCCCCATCAGGTTTAACAAACAGAGAGCAACATGTAATTATCGCGTTTTCCCTTTTGTTTTACAATGTCCATGTCAATCACTGGTCCGGCTTTTGTTCGGGTGAAACAGATTCCCCGTGGCTATGTGCGTTTCAGTCTGTGCACTTGACATAATGCGTTGTCAAAATGGGCCAAATTTCATTCCAATTTAATTTTCAGTTCAGGTGTCTACTCATTGACACTTACTTTGCACTAAAATGCTCCAAAATTTCCACATGTCACAAGTTCCTGAATTCACGTAACGCGCACCTCAGTGAAGCCCACACTCGGCCGCTAATTGACTCCATTACAATGTGTGTTGATCGACGAGTAAGTTGGAGCTCATCATACTCCGCGATCATGTTCCCTCCAGCATTGTTTGTCTTGCCATTTGTCGCTACAATGCAAACTTGGCATCACCCAGCATCCCACTTCAGTACGACCATACGCAGCGAGCACGTGCATCAAGTTTTCTGACGTTCTCCCTTTTGCCTATTTCCAGCTGGAGATCATCAAGGAAGGACTCCAGCTCAAGCTGGAGATCAAGTCCATCAAGGAACAATTCCTCAGCCTGCTGCAGAACTATGAGCAGTTCGACCCCAAGACGGGCACGCTACCCAAGGGTGTGCTCGCCGATGTCGCGCCCGGGTCCAGCTCGACGACGCCCAAGGGTCTGTCGGCGGCGCGCGCGCGAGTGCGGGCGCTGCAGAGCGCAAGGAAGCAGCGGCTCCAGGCACGCCGCTCCGCACTCGGAATCAACACCAACAACAGAAACAACGTGCCGTCTGCAGTCAGCCAGAAACACGCATATCTGGACGACGAGGAGGACAAGGAGAACATCGCGGTGGGACTTCCACCGTCCCTCAAGGTGCGAAACAAACATCGGGGCAGTGCACCTCCACCGAGTGTGAGCAGATCTCACAGACACAACAAACTTGCCTCCGCCAGCAGCAGCAAACTGTTGACCCCGATCAAAGAGGAGACGAGGAACCCCAAGGGCAGCGGGTCGGAGACGTCCTCGTCGCCCGTCATCAGCGACGTCGAGGGCGAGTACGTGATGCTCAAGCCGCTGAGCACAGAGCGCTGCGGCAACTACATGAACATTTCGCCGGACGCGCCGTTCCAGTCGATCAACTCTCAATGTGATAATACGTCCATCTGGATCAACACACACGACGACCTGGAGAAGCCGTCTTCCTTCCCCGTCGACAGTCCGCTCAACATGCTCTCGGGCGTCTCGCCCATTCAGAGCAACGCCGCCAAGTACGCCACCAGTGACGCCATCAGCGAACTGTACACCTCTAAGTCACTCAAAGACCTCAGCCACATCAGTCGAATGTCCCACTCGAGCATACACGAGCAAGTGTCTGGGACGAATCTGAACTTGAGTGGAGGCGCCTTTCACAGCACGTTCAACTACCCGCTGCACAGCACGCTGCAGTACCCGCTCAACAGCACTATCGCGCCCGTCGAGCTGCCCGACGACATCACCGTCAAGTCGTGCGACGAGTTGGAGGAGCGACACGCTGGCCGCGCCGGCGGCTCGGACGTGCGCACCACCATCTCCGAGCCGTCGATGGTGCTGCGCTCCCGCAGCCTCTCTCCACGCTCCACCGCCTCCAACGAACTGCACCAGCCGCGCTACCTTGACGACTCGTACATGGACACCTTCAAACCAGTCAACAACAACAACCACGGCGAGTTCAAACTGCCCCGACCGCCAAACAAGAAACAGCGTGTCAAGAAAACGCCACAGACTCAAGTGCCAATTTTGTGCAAAGAACACGGGCTTCACCCAAATTTCGGAGGCCCGTGTATTTTTCAGACTGACGGTTCGGCGACGCTCACAGATGACTCTCAAGATGAACTCGACTCGGAGCACAAGAGAAGCGCTTCAAGAGCAGTGACTGAAACTGACTGCGACAGTTCCTACCTGTCCGAGTGCATGGACAATGAGAGTCACTGTGGGCTCGGTTTTAGCGAAGCTGAAGAAATGACTGCTACTTACGATGCGCGCAACGGGCGCATGAAAATTTTGCGCAGGCAAACTGGACAAACAGCCCTGCAAGACAAGTCGCACCTCCGCTCCCCCATTGGCCTTTCAGAATCTGACTTCTTCGATGTCACGAGGAAGCATTTTTCCATGGAGGCGACCAGGGCTTCGTTGCCAGATCTGAGCGCACTTTCGACCCCTTCCGAAGCAGAAGGGGACAACTCTGAATCGACACTCCACGCTTCCAGACTGAACAACACGGTACGTGAGGTTTCGGACAAGAGCACCCCTCCAGCTAGTCTCAACAGTACTCTGGTCAGTGCTGAACCCAAAGGACACCGCCCCCTGTCCATCGCCACCACGTCCACCTCGAACACAAGTCCAGACAGCAACAACGGGTGTCAAGTTCCCGCCAATTCGCCCAACATCACCGACACCAACAGTTCGAGTCGCCAGAACACAGACAACTACGACTACGTCGAGGTGCCCATCAAAAAGCACGTGGTGCGCGAGCAGCTGCAGCAGCAGCAGGCGGCGCGCGCCATCGCTGCGCAAAGCAACCCGCGGCCGGCGCGCCGACGCAACAACACGACCAGGTCGACGTGCACGCTGTACCGAGGGCGCGACGATCAGACCGGTGGTCACGCCAGCAGCTCAGGAGGAACAGTGGCGCGCAAGTGCCTGCGCTACCACCATGACTGTGACTCCGGTTTCTCTACGCCAGTCTCCAAACGCACACTGCCTCACGGGAGGCACATCACCCTCACTGACACTGCTGGAAGTCCAATGACAGTGGTTCAGCACCCCCCTGTGGCCAGAAATCTTCAGAAGGAGCGAAAGAGACAGCTAGTGAGGAAACTGAAACAATTCAACAGCAACTTTCACACAGCGCAGAGCACTGGAAATCTGCAAAATATCCGAACCCTGGGGCATTTTTGAATTATTCAGCTGCCAAAGTGTCAACACAAAAATGTCTTTTTTCATTCGTTGTTTTGTCTGGTGCTGCCATATTTGGAATTTCAACCGAATTTCGTACTCAGTTCGCAAACTCCACACACACTCGCCGATTGATATTGGTAATTTACACTGTACTCCGGATTCCTTTGTGCAATTTTGTAGATGTTTTGTAGAACTTAGTTCAAACGTAATTTATTTCACTCGAGAAAAATGTTTCTTGCCATTTTGAAGCTTGCTCTTGCCACTCAGATGCAAGAACGACAGACTTTATTCACTCATATCCGAGCGTTCTTCCGCGGTTGCCGCCGCGCTGTTTCACTTGATGCGTTTGCAGCTCGTTTTGAAAAAAGCATCAGAACGTTTCTCAGACATGCGTCGTATCAAATACTTACTCAAGCTGCGCATTGCTTTTTGTTTTGTTGATCTGTCATCACAGTTGTCGTGGACCTGTACATATCACGTAGAATGGATCATATCAACTTACACCTTGAAAACAATAAAACAGAAAAGTTCAGACCATTTATGCCTCAATTGTTCAAAAAAGATTTTGCTGTACAGCATACGTATCGCCACGTGCAAACAGGATGGAATCAATGCTACGTTTGAATGCTGGTAACGATGACGCACGGCTTTTATGATTTCAGAACACGCAGACAAACGCGTGGCATCTCTCATCCAGAAGTTCCACATTCTGACCAGTTGAACTACGAGTGCAATTCCACAACGTTGAAAAGTACATTCTGACTCAATTCACCATGAACTCCAAATTGCCAAAGTCTGAACAATTTTCGATATTATCGCTTTAATTGAAAACCCCCACAAGAATAAATGCTTCATTTTTCAGCCGAGCGCATCTCGGAAAGGTCAATCGGAGTATGAGAACATTTGACTCAAAAGATGATGTTCTCTCTTTCAAAATTCAGTGAGCCCTTGAAGGAACAATTGTGTTTCAGGGTAACAGTAGGTGGTCTGTGTTAAATTCTTAGTGCTCCTAATTTATTACAAGTGTACCAGTATGAGAGCTAAGTTTTTTCGCCCTCGGGTTAAAAATTGGATAAAATTAAATGTTTCTCCCACAATGGGCCCCAAGGTATAGACTGGCACCAAGACAGCAGCCAGAGAAAAGGCAACGAGGATGCACAGCCAACGTGCCCAGGGGTCTCTTCAGCCACGTCGAGTGTCTCCACAACTACTTATTAGATCCATAATGGTCAAGCATTGTAGATAACATTACAAAACCTATCATAAAACATTTAAACCGCATGCCACTGAGGTGCATTTTTGGATGAGATGTCTGAAATGGCAGGGGGCACGAGTGACATCCACGTATTACCTGTTCTGGTGTAACTGTCTTTGCCAGAGCGTCTGCCTGAAGATGCCACGGACGCAAACTTTGAGCGAAGGGCAGGAAATTGACACGATCGAATGGAAAGTGTGCACTTTTCCAAATCTGAGTTGGTCGTTTGAAAAATGGAAACGACTTGTCTTGATTGAAGCGCCGACAGCCTCTGCAATCTGGTCGCGCCGGTCAACTTCTGTCAAACCTGACTCGTTGATGACTGAACCTCAATTTTGAAAGGTTCAAGCAATCTGGGCACATTTCAATTCCACGTTTAATGTCACCTATCTTCTGCGATATCAAACAACGAACGGAAAGGTGACAACACAATCAGACACAAATTAGAGGCTGAAAGCTGCTGGGCACCTATTGCCCGTTCCCAGTGCCGAGTTGTCAAGAACGTTAACAATCTCTTAACATCTGCTGACAAATTTCAGCAAGTGATTTCGAAAAAGTCCATTTCACTTCTTTGGGAAGACAAACCGCCTGACCACGTGTGGAACAGCTCGTACGCAAAGTCAAAAGTTCAAAATTTTGTGACTTTCGTTTCGCAAAACACACAGGAACAGAATCCACTCTCCACCGCAATGCGGAAATGTGGGAATTCTTTCTCAGCAGTCTGTTGTGCGACAGGGCCGAAAATGTGAAGAATTGGTTGAACATGACAACATGACCCTGCAACAGCAAAGTACTTCTTAAGTGCTCATCTTTCAGTTCGTGAGATAAATCACCGCGCACAATACCCCGAGATGATAAATCTTGGACAGGTAGTGGACAAACGAAAATTAATGAACATCACCTCGAGTTTCCAAATTGGAAGCCGGGTTTTCTGTCGCTTATCAAAAGGATGGTGCCATTAGAGAACTGAACGATTCACTTAGGCTTTGGTTTCAAATCTCTGGAGTACTGCTCAAATTTTGCACTTTTATCGATTTCATAATTACAGGCTTGAGCTTCTTGGCAGGTATTAATGCAGCGCTGACTTCACCCGTCACATAAAGTATCCTGCAAATAGCTATTGATGATTACTCGACGAAAGCTTTTGTTTTTCCAACACTCCCGCCCACGTTCAAAAGAAACCCTGGAGGTACCTTCGATGTCTGATCATCTGGAGAACAGACACCGCCCTGCTGCAGTTTTCATTGTGTTTCCCCCCAAAACCAGCCTTTCGCTTCTTTGAATAAGCGAAATCAGAAAGCAAGACGCTCAAATAACAAGAAAGCTGCGCCTAAAAACCGCGCGGTTCACGCCAAGCGTTACCGAGTTATGGGCCATGTTGAGTTCAGCCAGAGCAACTCAGCATGCTTATTTGGAATGTACATGAGGGTGTTTTGAGATGATTTGGGTGTTATTCACACCCACATCCACATACATGTCCACTTTTGTAAATTTTCACCATGCTAATAAAGTTTTTTTTGCAAGATGACCCCAAAAAAGTGAGACATTTTTATGAGACCTTGCAGAAATTTTATTGTGACTTGCAAACTTTTCTGATTACACAAGGGGGGGGGCACAGTTGTAGTTTTTTTCGAGCTGCAGCCTCCACATAGTTGGAATTTGATCCAAGATGGCCATCATACAGTGTGGCCCACATATGCTGCCACACTCATGTGTGCAGGACCATGAGCTGAGTGAACATGCGCACTTTCAAGTTTGCACACAGTCATTTCTGAGCTCTGGCCTCTGCACAGTTAGAATTTGATCCAAGATGGCTGCCATATGGTGCGACCTACATTCACTGCCACACCCCTGCGCATGCAGGACCATAAGCTGAGTGAACATGCACACTTTCAAGTTTGCACATGAAGTCATTTCTGAGCTATAGCCTCCACATAGTTACTGGGGGGTAACTACACAAGCCAAAATTTTGCCAGAATCATTTTCAGCCAATTTTGGAAAAATGAAAAAAAAATTTCATGACCCATGTTTAGTTGGTGGGGGGGGGGGGGTAACTATGTAGGCCAAAAATTGAAAATGCTAAAAATAGCCTGAAAATGATCCTGGCTAATTTTTTGGCCTGCATAGTTACCCCCCCCCAATCAAAATGTACACAAACATACATACAGACAGACTGATGGTGATTACAATAAGCGCGCGGAAGGCCGAACCGCGCGCTTAAAAATAAAAGACGTCTCATCTTCTCCTCTTTTCGAGTTCGAAAACCATTTGCTGGCAAGTTGTGTGGATAGTTTTGTTGGGGTGCGAGTTAAGGGGAAAGAAGAAAGACAAGCAATATTTTCGTATATTTTTGTTGCTCACAAAGACAACAAAACAAAACTGTCAAATCGGCTTGACCTGGTTTGGATCGCAACTGCTGTCAAACACCCCGTTTTGGAACTCAGTGACTCGACAATGTCCCTTTGACCCATTTGGTCCAATCGACCACCCAGGACACCTGCATGCTTTTTGGCCACAGGCTGACTTGTTTTTAAACGTATCTTCAGCTGCACGATTCAAATCCACATTGCGCAGAGAATGCTCACACATGGATGTTCGGAGCACATCCACTCGCAGATCTCACGATGGCTCCACCGAAAGACCCCGGGACCAACACCGTCTGCGGTCCGTGCAGAAACACCCGAGAAGACGCTCAGCCGACCACGTCCACTCTTCTACGGAACGCTCCCAAGCCAGCTCCAGTGTCAAGTCATACGGACGATCCGCGGAGGCGACAGCGGAGGGATCCAGCTCGAGTCGCAGTGGAAGCAGCGGTGAGGGGCATCGCAGCCGAGATCGGCGGCGTCGGAGCGCCGCAACGGCGTCGGACCGTCACGCGCCTCATTCTCTCCCCGCCCCACCCCC